>Ga0209367_1007929_pt1 | contig 14583 bp, 12 predicted proteins | sample WorMetLIZISLAND2_FD_187412 | JGI IMG/M metagenome (GOLD analysis project Ga0209367, IMG submission 187412) | Marine gutless worms symbiont microbial communities from Max Planck institute for Marine Microbiology, Germany - Olavius geniculatus... ... | reverse complement strand
CTCTTGGCGCCTGCGGTTCCTCCACTCTCACGCGCCTTCGGCGCTAGCCAGCCGGCGACCCCCACTGGTTTTTTGACAAATCGAAGAGTGGTTCACAACTATTGAAGCACTCCAATGCTCTGAGTTCAGCCAGAGAATTTGCTAGCTGAATAACTTAACAACCTCATTAATTTGTGTAAAATTAACTACGAAAAAATTTAGTCATTACCAGCCTTAGTAAAACACAATGTTTTGGCACTTGGCAAAGTTAATAACAAAATCACACTATAAATTTTCTTATATTCCTTTCAACTCACCTTTTTCCTTGTCACCCCGCTCAGCAATAGCTACGTAGCGTCTGTTCTGGCTGAGTGCCATTGATGTCATAATGTGGCTTTTCTCTGAGCCCTGGATGAACTTCTGCTGCTTCTGATCAATGTTGTACAGTACACAGTTGACGCCTGATGGATAGACAATGGTTTGTTCATCATAGTATGCAACGTTTCCTACCACCTCCCGTTGCAAACCAAATATGTGACGAAGCTGTGCAACCGATATCGACATTGTTCCTGTTTCTGTCAACAGACAGATCTGGCATTCAGCAGCTGATTGCAACATTTAAACTTATCCGCTTCCAAGTTAAAACAAACTAGATATACATTTTGCACAAAGAGAGATGCATATCGATAACACACTGACAGTCATCGGATGCGGCAACTTAAATTAGCAAAATATAAATTGCACGTTTATTGCCAAAGCATAACAATATTTGTTCAAGCTTATAACATGTACTACCTAATAAACCTATATCGCATATATATTAATCATCATCACCATCAATGAGTATCCGGAAGCAGGTTGAAGGCCTCTATTTCTGTCCGAAGTAAATAACTTCAACACGAATATCAACAAAAACTAAACTAATACTGTTTTTACATTGACTTCTGGTACTAGATGACGGATTTATAATCATAATACAAACTAAAACCATGCCAGAGCAAATCTAAACGTCTCTTAAAACTACTAACACTGCATGCCAATACAACATCATCAGGTAGTGCGTTCCATAGCTTAACTAATCTACTTACAAAAAAATGTTTCCGAAGATCATATATACACAACTGGGGCACCAATTTGTATCTATGACCCCCGGTATCATAACGCTTTTCTAACATAGATCTATACTGCAAGTGTAACACAAAATTGGTATCATACTTGTTATTTATATATTTATATAACTGAAACATATCCCCTCTTAATTGCCTATATCGTAAAGCTGGCAACTGCAAAACATGTAATCTTTCTTCGTAAGAACGACTAGAAAGACCCCTAATAAATTTGGTTGCCCTCATTTGGACTTTTTCATTTTTTCTATATCACACATACTTCCAAACAGTATTAGCATATTCCAAATGTGGTCTTACCCAACTTTTATACCGAACAACAAAGCATTCTCGAGATAATTCTCGAAAGTTTCTTTGCATAAGTCCCAACATAGAATATGTTTTACTGACTATATTGCTAATATGTTGATCAAACATATAAGAAAGGATCAAACAAGACTCCAAGATAAGTGTTAAACTTACAGTCGTATACACGTAAAACATATGATTCCTCTAGTGCGCGCTACAACGTTATTGTGTTTACACTCGTAACCATGGAAACCCGCTGCAAGCACCGGTTACGAAACGTAACGTATTTTTCAGATGTGTATTACCTAGCGTTGAATATTTAATTTTGTTTACACTTCCTGCGCGTTCATATCCCGTCCTGCCGTTCGAAATGATGATGGCGGAGCCGCCAAGTACGCCTAGTCGGCATGAAAAAAGTCTTGGACTTCTCACCATTAAATTTGTGAATCTGCTGCAGGAGGCACCAGATGGAGTTTTGGACTTGAAAGTGGTTAGTGTCGAGATGTTTTGTACAGTTTAGGATCGTAGAGCGATGCAAAAGAGATGCAGGATCCATACCTGAAGGTTTTAACCTCCTTGAACGATAGAGCTACGGGTACCAAAATGCAGTAGATTTTGCGTGTCGACATCACAGTGAAAAGGTTATAAGTGTTGCCTAAATCTTGGTCGGCTGAAGCGTATGTAAGTGTACACTTAGTAACTGTAATATCTGCACAGATACAGCAGTGGAATCATGTCTTTTTCGCCACTTTGCCGGTTCGCCCCCTGGCTCTTTCGCCCCCTGGCTGATTCGCCTCCTGGCTTGTTCGCCCCCTGGCTCGTTCGCCCCCTGTGCCTGGCTGATTCGCCCCCTGGCTTGTTGATTAATAGTTACTTCAATTATGGCAAAACAAGAGCAGAGATTAATTTCATATACACAGTTTATATTACGCCCTTAATAATCCACATAGACCTTTCGCTTAAACGGAAACAGAACCTTATAAAACATGGCATCTTTGTACGGGTTCATTAAAGCGCTAGGCCTTTACTATCTAACAGGCCTACTTCAAATGACATATATTCCAATGAAAACAGGTTAAACTCACCCTTTTGGCACTTTCTGTGACACTCGATCGCATGTTGTTGCCGACGGACAGTGTCGTGGCTATCGCCGCACACAGCGCAAGCCATGATGAATTTATGCCTATCGAAAGATGTAGCGTCTACTGTCAAGATTCTGAACTAATACTCCTGTAGCTTTAGATGATCGTGTTTTATACGTCATAGGTCACTGCTTACAGCCGTAACAATAAATCCAGCTCAACTGCGTTTGATGTGTGACATTCCTGGCAATTATCGAGCCTATTGCATCTACTTTGACCTTTTCGCATCACGGCTCGCATAATTATCGTCTGCACTTCCGTCACTTGCAGGTCTACTTCGGCTTTTTGAAGTCGACAGAAAGACTTATATTTCGGTTTGCCGTGGATGCTTCAATGTGTGAATGACTTAAAAAGGTGTAAAAGACCGCTTGTATTTGAAGTCAGCTCGCTGGTATTCGACACACTCTATGTGTCAACGTCGGGCTTCCTTTGTAATGAATTTTTACAGGTATATGTACGTTTAGGCCTAATAATCGCTTGCCGAACGCTTGCAAACATTCTAAGGCGAGAAAGCGTAGACTATTAAAACTCTGTAGGGCCTAGGCGTACAATAAAATATGTGTTAGGGCCTAATGATTTTATTTCATATAATTGAACAAAGCGTTAAACATTCACACAATCGTTTATTTGCATCATCATGCATAAACTGTCCAGGCCTAAAGACAAATATCACATATAAACCTAGATGTCGAATTACCCGTATTCAGCGGGGGCAAATCGTCCAGGGTGAGGGGGCGAACGAGCCAGGGCGCGAACAAGCCAGGAAGCGAACGAGCCAGGGGGCAAACCGGCATAGGGGCGAAAAAGCCAGACACCAGCTGACAATTTTAGGTTAACCTCATTTTTGTATTTTTGTGTTTTGTGTTTCTGTAAAAGTTAAACCTTCAGTTTATTTTAAAGTTTAAACTTACCGTTCCATTATTGTGTTGTTGTGCATTCTGCCTGAAAAGGCCATCCCCGAAATGTGTCGGGTGGGACGTTAAACCCAACTCACTCACTCACTCACTCACCCTTTTCACAGCTGCCACTGATTTATTACACTGACTGGTCGATTTGAGGTTTGATCTGATGACCACTTCCAGGTCTTCCTCCTCCTGAACTGTCTTCAGTGCTATCTTCTGTGCACCCTCCATCCTGTTGTAATTTGTTGGCAGTGAATGTCCTATATGCATGAGCTTGTACTTGTCTACATTAAACCTGAGCCGCCATTTGTCTGAGCAACAGCAAGGAGAATCTAGATCCTGTTCTTTCTGTCTGCTACTGTCTATATTTGGCACCAGAACTTAGTGTCGTCAACAAACATCTTTAACTCATTTTTAATCTAGTTCAGGAGGTCATTAATGTGGACAAGGAAAAGGAGGCACTCCACTTGTAACAGCCTGCAACTGCAAGAATTGTCCTATAACTCTGACTGCCATTGTTCTTGACACTAAAAAGCCTTCCAGCCATGCACTGAGTTAGGCCCACCCCTTGATTCCAAATTCTTTACAATTTAATTCTAATTTTAATTTTGAAGTAGTATACTATTTTAGAGTGTTTATGTTGTTAAGGCTGCAGATCAGCTGGCGGTACGACAGAAGAGACGTATATATGACATCACAAATGTTCTTGAAGGTATCGGACTCATTGAGAAGAAGTCTAAGAACAGTATTCAGTGGAAGTATGTTGCTCTGATGATAATAACTTCATTGAAACTTGGCTGTTTTCCCATATTATGGCATTTTTGTAGGCTTGTATAGCATGCAGTATTTGTACCTAAATTATCTATCTAATATGCAAAAACATAGTTAAAACCACCAGCCATCCAGTTGTGATCCAGGGGCCAAATTTTCGAAACTTACCTAAGATATTCTCCAAAGATCTTCCTATGTCAGATGATTTAGGAATTTTGTTTTCTTTTCCGAATTTTTTATGGCTTTTTTTGCGTGTCCAAAGAACTTCTTTTCTTATCTTTCTAAACTAGTTCAGCCAATCAGATGTGCTTATACCGACCATGTGACGTAATTAAAACTTCTTAGGAAAACTTCTTATCTTAGCACGTCCACGGGAAACGCATTTTACACACCGCTTCATTTTTTAAGTCGACCAAACATCAATTTCCTTTACTTACTCATTGTTGATTTTACCACAGCGTTCCGCAGGTAGCCTATGACGTCACATATGACGTCTAAGCTGAGTGTCAAAATTGCGTATTTTTTGCAAATTTTGTTTTATTACACAGCTTTCTTCGTGTAGGACAAGGTTATTGCTTTCCCGCATATTTGCCTAAATTCTTCCTAAGAAGTTTCCAAAGAGGTTTCAAAAATTGTGCACCTTTTCTCAAAATCTTCTTTGGGAGATCTTCTCAAATTCTTCCAAAGACATTTACTAAAGAAGTTTCGAAAATCCGCATACTTTCTTTGGAAAAGAAGTCTTCCAAAGATCTTCCTAAGAAGTTTCGAAAATTAACCCCAGATTTCCACCAAATCTGATAAATTCTTTCTTGGGCCACAACCTAACTGGCCAAAATATTTCATCACAAGAATTTTTTTTTACATATTTTTGTGTTATGATTTGAATTCAGGAACCCTCTGGCCCTAGATCAAGGTTGTGCTTCAGATTGCTTCAAAGGTCAATTAGTTCTTACTTTGACATCTTAATTTTTAAGCTAAGCTCAGTCTGCCTGTTTCACTGACTTCACCCGAGCTGCATTCCTTTGCATTCTAGAGTGACAAATATTTTTTCTTGTATTTCTGGCTATAATGTCCGTTTTATGCAGTAATTGGGGAATGGGGGTGAAACTGTCAGTCTTTCATTGTTTAGCAACTTAGCATACACTGTATGCGTACACCACTTAAATCAGCATAATTTACAATACTGTCTCAACTATCATTGATTATCATGTTCAAGTGATTTAATGCTATGCTGAACATGATTTGTCGATGTGACTTGTAGGGGTGCAAATCTGTCATGCACATCTGTTGATGCTCCGGACCGTATAGCAACGCTGAAAGAAGAACTTGCTATTCTCGACCGCAAGGAGAAGGAGTTGGATCAGCACAAAGTGTGGGTCCAGCAGAGCATTAAAAATGTCACAGATGATGCAGGGAATCATGAGTATCTTTTGATAATATGTAGAAGTAAAAACTGTTTTTTTTGTTTTCATTAGTGTTGGACTGGTGGTGGTGTTGGTATTGAATTTGTAGTACATGGTAGATGTAGTAAAAGTAGCAGTAATAAATATTGGGCAGGACCAAGGTAGCATCACTGAATGCTTTGGTTTAATTTTGCTTTCATACTGATAGATTATAGTTGTAGTGCAGATCTATTATTTATAGCTGATTACTGGTTTGATGAATGTGCTGTATTGTGTCAATAATTTTATTCTTGGTCTGTCTTGAGACAAGAGGTTCTATCAGATCTTTTGGTAATCTAGTATGTAAGAAACTTGTTGTACCTGGTACCAATTGTTACACATTCCCTGGAATACCTGTCTGTGCAACCTCACTATTTTTTCAGTTGTGGAAAACAAAATGCCATGTGTTCACTGTTGGTGAACCATTTTTTCGTAAAATTTGCTTTAATGAATGCATCACAGCTGTGCTTACGTGACACATGAGGATGTATGTCGCTGTTTCCATGGTGACACAATGCTGACTGTACAAGCTCCATCTGGCACACAGCTTGAAGTCCCAATCCCAGACAGTGTATGCATTGATTTTGATTTTTCTGTCTTTGCTAATTGTTACCTTATCTGTGTTGCTTAACATTATTCAGGTTAGTGACTATTGTGAGGTAATAAAATGCATTCATATTTGGAATCTCTTGATTTCCTGTTGAACGGACATTTGGCACATATTGGCTTGATATATTGTGTGTTCTACTGGTCGCTATGTGGCATTATTGCCAAATTGCAACAGTATCAATCTTAGCTAGTGCCACATATTAATATTATTTATCTAATCAGCATAGGCCAAATTAATTATCTTGTTTGCATGCAAGCTTCAGATAGAGGATTTGATTACAAATATCTTTGTAATCTGTGATTGTCACCACTTTCAAAGCTGCAGCATTACAGAGCTTAACACTTTATTAGGCAGAAATCCAATAAGCAAAAGTTGTTGTTATTGAAGAATGTTTAGTGATGTTTGTGTACTACAGCAGAATGCTGCCAAGAGAAAGTATCAGATACATCTGAAGAGCCACTCGGGGCCGATCTATGTGCTGCTAGTGAACAAGGACTCTGATGGTTCTAGTCCTGTCGTCGTCCAGGTCCCACCGCCTAAAGATGATGTGGATACTGACGTAACAGAGACAGCTGATGACAGTGTTGAAAACAGAGCAAATGGTTCTCGGAAAGTAGCCAAGGTAGTTCTCATCTGAGTTTAGCATTTAATGTGATACTTTTCTAGGGAACAATTTACTGAAGTTATTAAGTCGAACTTATGATAAACTTGAGAAGAAATGAGACTTCCAAAAATTTTAAGAACAATAGATGTGAGGTACAAGAAAAATGTGAAAAATTGCTTGCTACCCCAAGTTGCTAGCTAAGGAAGAATCTAAGGAAGGTATCAGGCAAATTATTAGGAGCCAGACCAAGTAGTGTCAGAATAGCTGTAGTGTTGCTGCATTGTGTCGTAGGGCATAGCCACAAAGACAAGCAGATCGGTTGATGCAGCACATACAGTTGATGTGTCACCCACAAGGATGTCTACCAGGTCGTCTCCACGCAAGGCTGGACCGCTAACTTTTGTGCCAGAGTTTGCTCAGAACGCAGGTGGACCAGATGTTTACTGGTGTACATACATCATCACACCTTTTGCTAGCTATTTTTCATTGTGTGGTGTCATTGATGGCACATAGCCTACTGGAATGTACGTAGTTTTCATCGCAGCTGCATAAAACATTACTTTTTCGAGAAATTTGATGCCACATGACTGAATTGACTGATAGCTTTCACCATACTGTATGCCTGTAGAAATTTTTGCTAGTGTATTTTCGTCATCACATCATCACTCAACAAAAATGATGCAACGTGGACGGAACTTTCTGCTAGATCTTAAAGTCTGTGTCTATTTTCTTTGTACACTAACGATTTAAAAACCTTAACAAAACCTAGGTTTTTCCAGCCATGCTGTTGACATACTGGTGCTATATAGGCTTAATTGTTGTTGTTGTTATTTTTGTTGTCAAAATGTGAAACTTGGCACATTAGTAGAAAGTTATACCAGAATTGTATGCATACTATTTTTAGCTTTTTAATTACTTGGAGAAAATCGAAACTTGATGCCAGTAATGAGTTTTTTTAACATGACCCAAAACTGTCTGCCTGCATATTTTTCCTGGCCATTTGGGCTGCAGTTATGTACAGCCCATTGATTTTACAATTCTAACTTTGCTGCTGATGCATTTGGCATTGCTACAGTATATACTGCAGGAATATTGTTTTTACATTTATGTAAGGATGTTGCATAATTGTTGGCGTTGTCTGTTATAGATATAACTGATGGGATTCATCCACTTCACGATGTAAAGTCTGACATTGTTTTTTCTGATCCATTCAAAGGTTTAGTGTTTTTGACTATTTCTTTGTGATTGTTGCCTAAGATATTGGACGTAAATATCTTGCAGTATTTCCTCATACAGTTATAGCTGTTGTCATCTTGACTTTTGCTAAGCATTTCACATTGTATGGTGTCTATTAATCAGCGATTTGCAAAAAGTGATAATAGTTCTTGATTTTTGAGCTAAAAGACTGGCAATTATGTAGTCGTACACTGACACATTACCGAGCTGTATTGTTTTTCTCATTGCTTCAGTACTTCAGAGATACCTTAACTTACATACAGATTGATATATGTGAATGTTTGAATGGCAGAGCAAACAATATTAAAGGCATGATTGTCTTATTTGATTGCAGTAATTAAATTCGTTTTTGTGAGTTTTTATCTGTACTTGGTACTATTGTTGTGTGCATTACTACAGGATCAGAATTATTTGATGATCTGATGTCATCGGAAAGTGAGTCAATTTAGTTTTTAAAATGTCAGCTCTTATATACTTGTGATTTTATTATATTTTAAATGTACGGTGTGCACTGTCACTAACTGTGGTCATATATGATCTTCTGTAGCACAATATAGAAAAACATTTATGCAGTTTTTGTGGTGATAGCTTCGTTAGATGATTGTTAGCACACAGGGCTGGACTGAAACCCTATTGGGACTTGTTTGTAAAAAATGTGAGGTCTTCGCATAGATTTTCTGCTATTAGTGTACTAAAATGTATCCATAAAATATTTATGCTTTGTTCAGGAAATAAATGAGTAAATATAATCGTAGATATTAGATTTTGCAATACAGAATACATGGGCACACATGCCAGAGAATGTCGTGCTGTGCCAAGTGAACTTTTAAGTGGTGCAACAAGTAATTTGAGCGAAGCTCACAAGACACGCGATAGCAGTGGTCCTGCCACTTTGGTAGTCAGTGTATGCCTACAGCAATAAGATATTAATGCATCTTGAAAGAGTACTTAAATTTGAGGCCTTCGTACGGAAGACTCTTTGAATTTAAGAGATTGAAACTTAGATTCTTAAAAATGTACGTTTTGTGCTAAAAATGTGATACGCAGGTTGTCCAGGTCCATCTCCAGCCATTTCGGTGCATTTCATTCTTAAAATGTGTGTTGCAGACGTAAATCGCAAAAAAATTCACTAAAAACCCCTATTTTGGGGGTTCAAGGTCATCGACGTTGACACTAATAAAAAGCTTATCACTATTGCTTGTTATGATAAACCGCATGTCTGTGCCTATCTGCAACCGTTTTCACGCTACACGAGATAATTGCGTTAAAATAACCACTTTTTAGGTGGTAGCTGTCTTTGACACTCGCCTGTGCTGGCCTCTTTGAACCTAGGGGGTCGGCACTTGGACTGCTAAAATCTACGTTTAATGCTGAAAATTTCATACGCACTACGCAGGTTGTCTTGGTCTATCTCCAGTTATTTCATCGCAATTCAGTGTTGAAATGTATGCTGCATCCAAAAATTGTGACGAATTCGCTAAAACCTTTTTTGGGGGTTCAGGGTCATTCAAGGTCATCGATGTTGATACTAAAAGGCCTGTCACCAGTGCTTGTTATGATAAGCAGCATGTCTGTACCTAACCGCAAAATAAGGTTTTTTTAGAGGATAGCCCAGGGTACCCCTTTTTGATGCCCTCGTTCGAGGGGAACCCCCACACTTAGGGGCACAAAATTTTGTCACAATAAACTAGAGTCCTTGGGGCAGCCCACAGTGAAGATTTCGTGATCCTAGCTTGCACCATTTTGATACAGATCACGAGTGTGTCAGACGGACGGACAGATGCTTAGACGATGGCTAAGACACGCGATACATTCTGCTATCACGTGTGAAAATCTATACAGAGACCCTTTTAGGCCAGAAAGCTGTCCAACATTTTCTGGCTTGTTTTGTGGGGTCCTCAGTTTTGTTTGTGCAAGCATGCTGAGCATACAAGATACCGAGAGCTGCCTATGCTAGCAGATGTTTTATTTTCTTTGTCCCAGGTGACCTTTCCAGTTTCATGTGTTTTGTTTGTAGTCTTCTCGCCACTGTTGCGGCTGAGTCCGCCGCCGAGTGAGAAGGATTATTACTTCAACTTGGATGAAAACGAAGGTGTCTGCGATCTGTTTGACATTCCACTCTGACATGTCTGACAAGCTGTCACTCTGTCGCCGTTGTACACACAGTTGCCTTAACGTTCACGTCTGCACCCGACAGCATCGAGTGCTGAAATGTTCTCATGTGTATGTAGGGTTAGGACGATACCAAAGCAAGCTACCATGTACCCAGTATTATTGGGTCCTGCCAATGCCAGTACCCAGTACTGATATTACAGGTACACTATGAAACACTGTGTTTATTTTTCAACAATATACCTGCACACAGAACTAGCCTACTCGTACTTTGGCTATCCCATGTATATCTTTCTGCTGTTGTCTGCTGGCAACTGCTGCACTGCTGAGCACTATCGTTATTGGGTACGACAGCCAGTAAAATATCGCCTATTACCCAATATCACCCAGTACTAGCAAATGTTGGGCAGTACCCTAATACCAATATCGTTTTAGCCGTATGTGTGTGGTTAATGTATTTGTTTTACCTGATGCTAAAGTATGTCACTGAAAGTTAAGAGTTGAGGCTCCGAATGGGTGGACTAAGCTGGTTTCCATTCATAAGATTGTTGTGTTTTCATTGCAAACCTTAATACTCAGTTCATGCTTACACTGCCATTTGAGTAGTTGAAATTGGATGCTGCTGATTTTGTGTTTCTGGCAACCTATGGGCTTCTGTCTAGCCAGTGTTGTGATGAGCGGAAAAGGTTTTTGAGTGGATTTATTTGCCTTGTGGCTGTTGGGTGAGGTATGATTGTGTAAGTCTGTGTATTTTTTGTGCTAGAGTTGTTTAAAAGGCTGTACTGTATGCCAACTTCATCATTATTTTGATCACTTCCCTTCACTCTTTTTCACCAAGCTTGGCACTAACACTGTATGCACAGCACATTGTGTTGCTGCCAAATTTGGAGTAACATAATTTAAACAATGACTTTTTAATTAAGGGGTCTCTCACGAATAAAAAGAACCTGCAAAAACTAGATTATTGGCTAATATCCATGCATGTACAGGCTACATCGTAGGATATTTTTGCGCAATCAGGTTTATTTTGTTTTGCCCTGTAGATGCCTTTCGTAGTGTGCTTTGTTCACAGTCATAGATGCTGTTCTGACACAGCCTGATAACCAAGTGTTGTTGCTGAAAATGAGTAAATTTGTTCAGTTTATTGAAATAAAACTACTCTGCTTGTCACTGATGATTGCATTTGGTTTTGGTTGTCTGTTGCAGTCTCTAGTTGTATGCTAAATTAGGATATTTAGCTGTGAAGCTGTAAATAATGTTGTAATTTAAGCATGTTGGAATGTCACGTCATCGATATTGCTTTTTCTTGGTTATAATAGTTTTTATGGCATTCAACTTTCCCACATAGTTTTAATATCTTGCAGCGTAATTGCTCTAATATTACCATATCCTTTCGGTTTTTATTATTTTTCATTGCCGTCAGTTGAGTCCTCGTAGAAAAGAATCTTTGCTGTATAGATGTAGAAAATACGAAAGCTGCTACATGTTTGCTGTAATATTATTGTAAAATACTATCTTCTGTGACTTACTTATCTCACTAGAACCACTAAATGACGTGACATCAATCTCCAAATATTTTTGCTTGGGCGTTTGGATACTAACAACATTGTGGAAAATGGCTATCAAGAACTTATGTTTTACTGCTGTAGTATCGTACTTTAGCTTATTGTCAAAAATACTTGAATAGTAATTACATTTTGGTGTCTTCAGCTGTATACACTGTGTCTCAAAAACATCCCCGACTGTAACTTGAAAACCAGTTATCAGATTTTGATAATTTTTTGGCACGAATATTCCTGACACAACTTGCCATCAAATGACTATTCAGTTGCTCACCTCACCCAATGTTTGTTTCTGCACTACCTGGAGAAATCGCAATGAGTGAAATATCACTTTTTTATCTAATGCGATATGATTGCTTAATTAACATTTAACATGTAAAAACACATTTTGTTCAAATTTCTGACACTTTGGCTGACATTTCATCCACTTGTCCATTTTTTAACTGCCTGCAGTAAAATTGTTTGAAGTGTTGGCCCACTATGCAAACACAGGCAAGGAGATGCTTTCTTCATTCATTGACAGCAGTGTCAATAATGTTCTGCTCCAGACCAATCCAGGCTGTACCAGTCGCTGCTTGACTTCACAAACATTCCTAAACTTTATCTGGTAGACACACTGCTGCATGACAGCCAAACCTTGTAATAGACCGGCTGTTGGGGCCCACAGATTAGGATAGATGGAATTTATCGACGTTTTTTCATTCATTTTAACACGTATTGTGCTTGGTCTGATTTCCCCAGGTAGTGCAAAAGCAGACGTTGGGTGAGGTGAAAACTAAAAGACTTATTTAATAGCCAGTAGTGTCGGAAATATTTCTGCCAAAAATTATTAAAATCTGCTAACCTTTCTTCAAGTTATGATCGATAATGTTGGGGATGTTTTTTCAGGTTTTCTGTTTATTTCAGCATATTTTGCTTGATCTAATTTTCCTAGGTAGTGCAGAAACAAACGTTGGGTGAGGTGGGCAACTTTTGAGATTTTTGAGACACAGTGTAGTGTGTTTCTAAGAGATTCTGTTTTGTTATGGAGCCTCTTGTGTTGTGTTTTAACTATTGCAATAATAGTCTGCATGACGAGTCTTTTTGCCCATTACAACCTGCTAATATTTGGAAGTGCAGTTTCATCAACTGGCTGTGTAGTTTGTTCTGTGGGCGTTAGCTGGCTGTTGTTTGTTTTTGTAAAAAATGTTATAAGAAGACCGAAGTGGTTTTTCCTGAAGAATATGAAGCAATTTTTTTATCATTCTTTATTTTAATTATAACTACATTTAGGACAGAGATTGATGAGATTGTTTCAGGATGTATAAATAGTGTTAACCATTAATCCTTTTACTGTGGTTCCTGACAGCGATGGCCACTAACTAATAAAATTAAACTATTCACTAGTACTGATTAAAAAGTGTTATCAGTTAATTTCCCAAAAATTAAGTATGTAGTCAATTAAAAATATCAGAACAACTGCGGAATTTATGTACTAGTAGTTGTCAGTAATAAACTAAAGTTAAGCTGAAAATAGTGACAATGATGCAGTCTGTATATGTAGTCAAATTCGTAGTCTGATTGCAAGGCCTTAAACTGCAAAAATATACAAGCAATAAAAATGCCCAAATCAATGTAATAAGTGCAAAATTTTATTTGAATTTTAATTAATTAAAAACAAAATTTAACAATCTTTAAACGGTTAATCGTTAATCTCTGTGATTTCTAAAATGTATCTTGAATTTCATTGTGATTAAGTAACTTTTATTGATTAATTACATTATTTTGCTGACGTCAATAGCCCTGTCCTCCAATAGACAACATTCTGAAATTAATGACTGGAGGATAACAGGGAATGTAAAGGTTGCATGAACTTAACCGTTCCATTTCTATGTGTTTGTCTGCATTCTGCCTGGAAAGGCCGTCCCCGAAATGACCTATACTGTGTCGGGCGGGACGTTAAACCCTACTCACTCACTCACTCACGTCAATAGTTTACAAGGTCGTATAGTTACGCCTTTGCAGTGTGGTGGGATGTCTGATCCTATGTGGCAGGTGACGCTCCGCAGCTCTGCGACAGGTTTCTATGCGCAACTTTTTACCTTGTAAAGTGTCATTTTATGCCAAATAGTCGTACGCTCTGTGAAATGTAATAAAGATTCATAGACATTTCTGTCGTAGATTAATAACTTGAACTTAATATTATTTTAGGACGGATGTAATTAGCTACTGGACCACTGGATTCGACAGTGGACAATCAACTTCATTAATCTAGCCGTGCAGTGTCGACGACTGACATTAGATAAAGCAGTAGAGAACTGAAGAGATTGAGAGAAAACCGGACGGCTTGACACGGTCATGACAGGTCGATTCGATGCAATAGAATACGGTCCGCCAAGCACGCCTGCCAAATATAAATCTTGTGATTATTTTGAATGAAAGCCGGTGGCAGGAGCTGGACGACGTGGCGTGAATGTATGATGAACGTTTGAACGTCCGTCGTCAGCTTTATATCTTACGTCCACGTCGGCGGGCGCGCAGGCTGCTGCTGCTGCTGAAGATGATGATGAATGATGATCATCATCATCATCGTTATCATTTCGCGTTACGGAACGGCATTGCAAAACTGCGATGCGCTATCAGAAATGTTGTGGAATTTTTGTCCCCAATGCACACCGCAGTGACAAGACAATAAACAACAATAAGCTCAGCATCTACCAGTAGTACCACAGTACCACATGGTTCTCTCTATGGTGTACCTCAAGGCTCTGTTCTTGGTCCTTTACTATTCATCCTGTATACCACCTCTCTCAGCACTCTCATTTCATCTCA
>Ga0209367_1007928_pt1 | contig 14583 bp, 6 predicted proteins | sample WorMetLIZISLAND2_FD_187412 | JGI IMG/M metagenome (GOLD analysis project Ga0209367, IMG submission 187412) | Marine gutless worms symbiont microbial communities from Max Planck institute for Marine Microbiology, Germany - Olavius geniculatus... ... | reverse complement strand
TTCACATTATTCGAGCCAATAACGGCAAAATGACGTCTTTTTAGGGGGTACCCCTATTTGACGCCCTCGTTCGAGGGGAACCCCTGCACCCAGTGGCACAAAATTTTGTCACGATAAACTAGAGACCTTGGGGCAGCCACAGTTTAGATTTCGTGATCCTAGCTTGCACCGTTTTGATACAGCTCACGAGTGTGACAGACGGACAGACAGACGGACGGACAGACAGACGCTCAGACGATGGCAAAGACGCGCGAAGCTTTCTGCTTTCACGCGTAAAAAATGAGTGACTGAAATAATGCATTAGGCTGCTTTGTTTCACAGTTTACAGCAAAAAGCCGATCAAACGTTCTCAAGGCATCTACGTGAAGATTCAGACAGGGACCGGCCTTATGCATGTTCGAGGTGTTCGGCCAACAGAGCCATCGATTTAGGGGACCGCCATTTTAGACCCTAACAAGAAATTTGAGATAATGCTCACGAGACGCGCTAAAGCCTATAGCAGTTCCGGTTCAGTAGTTTAGCTGAAAATTTCGGTGTTCACGCTAAGTTAATATACGAATATCAAATTCTCTATCTGGATCGCATAACGATAGTTTCGTGGCGCCATTTTCTGTATGATGTAGACTTGTGTCGCAGCCCGAAATCGCCAAAAAATCCATAAAACCCCTTATTTTGGCGTTCAGGGTCATTTAAAGTCTTTGAATTCGGCGCCAATCGACAGCCAGTGTACGACTTCCTATTAGTGATTAATAGTAACCTATAGGCTCTATCTCGCACCGTTACTGAGATACAGCGACTTATTGGCCAAAAATCGCAAATTTTTCCCACCCCTCTCATTTAGCGCCCTCGTTCGGGATGACCCCCTTCGAATTTATGGAAAGCTTTACGGTTCCTGAAACTAGAGTCTTCCAGGCAGGCAGGCAGGCAGGCAGGCGAAGATGAAGATTTGGTAAACCTAGCTTCACCGTTTTTGACACGTTTTTGACTGATACACACGTGTGACGGACAGACAGATGGACAAACACACGGACAGAATTGCGATGGCTAAGACGCGCTGAAAGCAGTAGCTGCTTTCGCGCGTAAAAATTCTATAGGCTATTTAACCTAAGCCTGGGTTCGTTTTCATTTTGCCACTTATTATTGCATTGCATTGCTGACCAAATAATCAACCAGATGTATTTTGCAAACAAAGTGCAGCAAAATTCGACTATCCTTTAGTTGGCAGCGGCGTAGACATGGGGGGGCAGTCTTGCAGGCAAGACAAACACACGTTTAAACTAAACTAAATTTGGTCAGTTGATTCTCTGGAAAATACTAGTTAAAATTGTTGCTAGCAGGTCTTATATTTTAAAGATATAATAAATGTACCATATTCGATTTCGGCTAGGGCTCTGCCTCATACCCCGCTGGGGGAGCTTACAGCTTTTCACGAGTCGAAGAAAAACAGGCAGACGTGGAAACGTGTCATCAGATAAGCTAATGTTTATTGAAAGAAGACTCGTCTCGTGCAGCGCTAATCAGTCGATACACTGCTGGCCTGTACGTCGTGTCGCCTGCGCGCATCCGTAAATCACCTGAAGGAACATGCATCATGCCTAATGACAACAGTGAGGTAACCAGAAATGTAAATTAAGGGCCTCGCCTCTCTTCTTTTTTCTCTCTTTTCTCCCCTCTTATCTCCTTTTCATCTTTCGCCTTCTCTCCCCTCCGCTCTTTTTCCTCTCTCCCTTTCTCTCTTTGTTCTCTTTTTCTTTCACATTTTTGCTTCCGTCTCCCTTTCTTCTCCCTTTTCCTACCCTTTCTCTCCTTAGAAGTAAGACCCTTAAAATTCAGCTAGGGGTTTGAGGGAGCGCTGCGAACTTCCCCAAATCAAATTCAGTGCATTATAGGTCATAGCTTCAACATGTGATCTGGTGACAATAATTCTAATTTTTTTTCATGAGAATCAACTGAGCAAATAATACATGTAGTGCAGATTAAACTTGTGTCTTGTCTGGGGATTGTGAGGGACTTCGGTCCCCTGCCCCCTGTTTACGCCACTGAATGACAGCAGCAGCAGCAGCAACAGGCGCATCCACCCAGGTTCCTCCCTAGAGCAGGCTATAGGCCTGTAATTGCGTCGTCGCGAAAACGTACAATGCTGCAGGTGTAAATCAGTACAAGTGCGACGCTCAGTAACGCGATGTTATGCTTATGCTGATCTGATCCTATCGGCAGTGATGTGACACAAAACAAAAATGTGCTGCTCACATCATATACGTCTTAACAGACGAACTCGTCACTGCGCGTTAAATTCGAACCAACCAATCAGTCAGTAAATTTAAAAAAAACACATTTGTCTGCATATCTGTGTTTCTGTCTGTCTTTTTCTGTTCATGTTTATGATGTTTATGGGCCTTGTTACCTGATACAAATAAATAAACTAGAAACTAAATAGCGTCATATGTAGTCAGAAGCACAAACACTAATCATCTGTGATGCAATAAATTGCGGCGCAATACACCTCTTAATATTTCCCAGATTGCCGCTGTAGCTATATTAGCTAATACTCAGAGAGCGTTCGTATAATGATAATGATAATAATGATAATGTCAGTGTCATCTTACAGCGGAGCTGAACAGTCTATAACAATAAAAGACAGTTGAATAAAATGCAATAAAATGACTAAGCCTACATAAAATCATACTCCAAGTCATAAAATTTACAGAAAAAAAATGAGTTTTCAGTCTCCGCTTAAATGTGTCAGTGTTAGTAATGGCGCGCAGGCGCAGTGGGCAGATCGTTCCACGCCTTGGGAGCCGCCACGCTAAAGGCGCGCTCTCCAAACTTCAGGCGTGTCCTTGGGACTTGCAGATCCGATTTCGTGGCTGATCGCAAGACGGCGGAACGATCTGGCAGTGCCGAAACTGGTTGAAGAAGGTTTGATATGTATATTGGAGCTTTGCCAGTGCTATTTATGGCTAAGTGAACTAACAAACATAGTTTGTACTGAATACGGGCTTCAATTGGTAACCAGTGCAGTTCGATGGTCGCCGCTGTTATAACATGGTCACGCGAACGTGGCAGACAATAGAGCGTACGTACGTCTATAGGGGCCTTGCTTATGTTTTGACGCGCTACAGCAATGCTGTAGGGCGTCTTTGGCACTCGTTGTCGTCCGTCCGTTTGTCTGCCTGTCCGTAACGGATGTATTGTGGCTAAACGGTAAATCGTGGGGGTCGGCGATGATACCATCGGATAGGGTGATGTCGACTTTCTATAGGCTGTTAATAGTAACTATATTGTCATCTGCAGCGGTTTGGCCGCAATTTTCAATAAAATGTTTCACGTATCAGCGGCCGTATCTCGGAAACGGTGCGAGATAGGACCAAAGTTACTATTAATCATTAATAGAAAGTGGCATAAGTTTTTTTCAGATGAGATGGAACTTATCGACTTTGCATGACCGGTAAGCGTTATTGCGGCTAAAAGATGCGAGATAGGGCCTTGGTTGCTATTGATCACTTAGACTATATGAAGTTACATATTGACTTTCACATGACATGAAAATCAGTGATCTTGGATGACCTTGAAAGTAAGTAGGCTACTGCAACAGGAACAGTAAGTTTCTTATAGGCTGTAGCGCGTCTTCCGTAGCGACAGCTGTACTTTCTTGTACCACTTCTGTTACAACAGCGACGGCGACAAGAAGGTATCAAGTTAGTATAATATCTTCGACCATGTTTGAATACTGTTTCAAGGCTGTTGCTTGCAAGTGACTCGAGTGACTGAGCGTCAAACTGAAGCGAATATCACCGAGACTATCTTACAATTATTTGCAAGAACTTTAGAAACTGGGATCTCAATAGAATTGTTTGCACATTCATTCACTGACATTTACGTTTTATTAACAAAACAAGAAATTTGAGCTAATACTCACGAGACGCGCGAAAGCCTGTTTCTGTTCGCAAACTGTCAGTCTATCTCTAGCCATTTCGTCGCAGATCATTCTTGGAGTGTGCGCTGCAGCCGAAGATCGCAAAAATCAATAAAACATCTTTATTTCGGAAGTTTAGGGTCTTTCAAAGTCATCAATGTGATGTTGATACGACTGAAAAGTTCGTCACTATAGTACTTGTTGCGATAGACATCATCAGCATGCCCATGCCTATCTGCAACCGTTTTCACGAAAGACAGGCCAACAACGGTAAAAGAACAACTTTTACGGGGATACCGCTCTTTGATGTCGTTGTGCGCAGGTTTCCTTGAACCTAGAAAATAGAGACTTGGACCATTGAAATTTACGTTCAATGTTGAAAATTTCATATGCAGCTTTTCTATGTCTATTTCAATTGGTTTCGGTGCAATTCGCTCTGGAAATGTGTCTTGGAGCCCGAAATTGCAAAAAAATCCATAAAACCCCTATTTTAGCGTTTAAGGTCATCCAAGGTCATTGAATTCGGTGGCAGTCGAGAGGCAGTGTACGACTTTTTATTAGTGATTAATAGTAATCTAGGCTCTATCTCGCACCGTTATTGAGATACAGCGACTTATTGGCTAAAAATCGCAAATTTTTCCCACCTTCTCATTTAGCACCCTCGTTCGGGGTGACCCTCTTCGAATTTATGGAAAAGCTTTACGGTTCCTGAAACTAGAATCTTCTAGGCAGCCGACGGTGAAGATATGGTGATCCTAGCTTGCGCCGTTTTTGACTGATCCACCCGTGTGACAGACGGACAGATTTGCGATGGTTAACACGCGCTGAAAGCAGTAGCTGTTTTCGCGCGTAAAAATTACAAATGATATTAACGCTAGCAATTGGATACAAGAAATTTGAGCTAATGCTCACGAGACACGAGCCTATAGCAGCTACTTTTACGGGGGTACCACTCTTTGATGCCCTCGTGGGCAAGTTTTCTTGAACCTAGAAAATTGAGACGTGGACCGTCAAAATCTACGTTTAATGCTGAAAATTTCGTACTGAGCTTGTACCTGTCTATCTCAATTGGTTTTGGTGCAATTCGCTCTTGAAATGTATCTCGCAGCCCGAAATCGCCAAAAATCCACAAAACTTCTTATTTTGGCGTTCAAGGTCATTCAAGGTCATCGAATTCGGCGCCAATCGAGAGCCAGTGTACGACTTCTTATTAGTGATTAATAGTAACCTATGCCCTATCTCGCACCGTTACTGAGATACAGTGACTTATTGACCAAAAATCGCAAATTTTGCCCAACCCCTCTCATTTAGCGCCCTCGTTCGGGGTGATCCCCTTTAAATTTATGGAAATGCTTCACGGTTCCTGAAACTAGCGTCTTTCAGGCAGCCGATTTTGAAGATTTGGTGATCTTAGTTTGCACCGTTTTTGACTGGTCCACCGTGTGACAGACGGACGGACGGACAGAATTGCGATGGCTAAGACGCTGAAAGCAGTAGCTGCTTTCGCGCGTAAAAATGCGTCTAAGTACGCGTAACGTATTTTATCCAAAAATAAACTTAAAGTGTTTGCTCATTGCCTTTGTTTTATAGACAAAAAATTAATTAAGCCCAACACTGGCGAAATAAAATGTAGGCTTTATGAAAGTACACGCAGTCTATTTTGTGCAATAATAAAGTACATGTACGAGCCTAGGCTTACGCAAAAATATGTACTTTACATGGCCCATGTCGCTACGTGGAAACGTGTACGTAGTTTTACGTGCTAGATACTGCACTGCTGGAGTGGGTAAGCGACTATACACAGGACGAGTTTGTACCACACCAGACGGTGGGGTATCGTAGTTACGTTACGCTCAGATGGCATAGACTACACCGTCGTTTGCTTTATGACACACGAGCCAAAAGTTGTGAAAATGATATGAGTGCAACTGAGCTATCGTCTGTCTGTTCGTCCTTCCGTCGCACTGCTGTATTATGTCAAAATGACGCACGTTAGAATCAAGAAGTCTTCACCGTGGGTGGGCTGTCACAAAAAGTCTAGTTTACTGTGACAAAATTTTACGTTGCTGTGTGAGTGGATTTCCGTCGAATCGATGCACAGAGGCCTGAAAAATAGTTTTATTTTATTGCACGAAGGCAGCATGGATGCTGTCGCGCGTCACGTGAGCATTGCTCAAATAACTTGTACTATATAATACATACGTAGGCCCTACATGTTTAGGGTGAGACGTCTTCGCGGTCGGCTGACAGACGGCTTGCTATGATCAACTGGCGTTTGGTAGACGAGCGTGAACTATACACGTGGGATGATCTTGTCACTCACACATCTCCCGACTATATACAGCGGCACAGCCAGCCGAGCAGAGAGGTCGAGAGATACCTCAAGGACGAAGAAACACTGTGTCTTGAAAGACAAGCCAGCAAGAAAGTTAAGGGCAGTTCCAGCCGTCTGCCGCCGTGCCCGTGTATATCACCGGACCTCCGTACGTACACGCGGTGTTTCATAAAAAGGGGACTTCTTTTTTCTTTTTTAATTTACTCAGATGATGATCAATTTACACTAAATTTTTACTAGTTGTAACTGACGAAATACTAGTTTAGAATATTTTTAGCAAAATATGGCTGTTGATTAAATATTCTTTGCTAGTCGTGACATAACGCTGACGTCATTATGTATGTATATTCGTTTATTACACAAGTTGACAGACCGCACTAAACATACTGAGAGCAAACTACTAAAACGATCAAAACAGAAAAGTTTTAAAAAACTCGATAGCACTGTTTACATAGCATGCGAGTTATAAAATTACAGTCTTACGGTATTAATGACATATGCTGCGGGTTCTATATATACTGTCGCGAATACAAGCTTGCTTGTCTAACTGGTGCTGGCACATCTGAGAGCCACGTGCACGGCCTCGCAAATCTCTTGTTGACATAAATATCAAATTAAATTAAATTTCGCAGTTAATCCCGACAATAAAAGCCAAATCGTGAAAAAGACTATATGGTTATTCAAGCGTACTCTCAAAACATAGAAGAAGAAGAAGATTCCGCATAGACAGCTAGGTCCATTGCGAGGGAGCTCATCCCCTTGACGGCACTTTGAGCCGGCGAGGGCAAAGCCCAATTAAGCTAGCATACAGCCCAAGTCAGCCATACCCCGTCGTGAATTTCAGATTCCGCAGACGGCGTACAACCGAGCCCCATCTGCAAGCCATCGAATGTTAATTTGCTGCTCCAACTTTCAAGTAAACTTTTAAATGTCGTAGACGCTGTGAAGAGGTGGCCCCACGCGCCAGAAAATGTTGCGCTGTTGTCCGACATTTACCGGCTTCTGGCTGTGGAGCCTTGCATTTGTGAAGGCCCCTATTCGTCAAACATGTTGAACATGCTTAAATTCGCCTCTGTTAGTGCTCCAGCGCATAATGAAAATTGACTTTGTTTGCTCTATGGGCCAGAAACAACTTTACCCATTCACTCAGTGGCGTCGTCGTTCAAATAGGTCGGCGGGGCAGGAAGTTGCGATTTTCCGACAGACATTTATTGCAAATTTCTGACAGAATTCCAACAGACAGCTGCTGATTTCCCACGTGGGATGTGAATGCTCAAAGTTGTATTTTTTTATCAAATTTTTCCTAAAAAGGGCTTTTTTCTGCAGCAAATGGACGAAAATTTTTTTCCGACAACAAGACAATTTTCAGCAATTTTCCGATAGCCAAAAACCGTCTACTTCCCACCCCCTAACACGACATTCGCTGATTGCTACTTAAGGCGCGTGCAGAGCGACGTAACTGAACTGAACTGAACTGATATGGTTCAGTTTTTTGACGAACTGACCAGTGGGCAAACAGTAATGCATTACAGTAGGCACCGTCCAACGGCGTCGGTGACTACGTGACTACGCTCACGCACGCGTCAACAAATGACCAATAGGCTCGCCCTGTTTTTGCATTGGTCATTTCTTTAAAAACTAAACCATGTCAGTTCAGTTCAGTTACGTCGCTCTGTACGCGCCTTTAGAAAATTACAGTCAACGCGACAGCTGACTGGTGGTTGCCGGTTGTTCAATGTTCAGAGGGTTATGGTACGGTCGAGAACGACGACGAGCCCGATGGCTGGGCCGGCGTCATACAACGCGTAGGTCGAGGCGTCTTGCTGGGTGGCGAGTGGAGACCGCCCAACTGTGACGCCAACACGCACCTTGCCGTTATCATTCCGTGCCGTGATCGTGAGACTCACCTGCGCATTATGCTGCGACATCTCGTTCCCATCCTGCAGAGACAACTCGCCCACTTCCGCATCTTCGTCGTCGAACAGGTTCGAAGTCGCACACATTTATGTCGCCTAGGGCCTAACGTGTCGTGAGTATAGAGTATATGCTACACCGTGTTCCAAAGGCAACTTTCTTGCATTATTTCGGTTTATCATAGGTCTATCTTTGTGAAACTGTGACCGATTTCAACATTCTTTCACTGATAGACTCGTGAGAAAATTTTCCACAAAATTGCCGTTAAACTTCCCGACCTCGTGCACATTTCCTAGCCTTGGCTTCGTTATCGTTATCGTTCGTACACAAGTGTAGGCTACTCTGGTCTCGTTGACGTTTGTGTCTATGCCAACTCAGCTTTTCATCCCTCCAGGGTAGGTAAGTCTAGTAGCGGCCTGTTTGGCAGGGGTTAAAGCATGGCGCGTTCACCTGTGTTGGATGGCAGGTAACACAGCGTGATCCCATATGGCAGGTGACGCTCCTGGGTTTCCTATTAGTGGCGTCATTTTGGTAAATCAAATGTAGTCTTAATCCACGTAACGTATTGTTCTTGCATTAATAACACTCTTTCAAAGATACGATTTATAGGGAAAAAATTAAAATCATAAATACTTTGGGGTTCATAGACCCCCTAGCTCTTTCCCACTAAATGACGCCCTGCTTTCTATGTTGAGTTATACCATTTAACCACACTGTCGGATGCAGAACTCTCCGGCGGTGTTCAACAAGGCGGCTATGATGAACATTGGCTTCGTTGAGGCGTCGAGAAGGTTCCCGGCAATGGACTGCGTCATGTTCCACGACGTCGACAATATGCTGGAGAACGACCGAGCACTGATGAACTGTGGCAAACAGCCGCATCACTACGCCACCGCCATGGACGAATGGAATTACAGGTCACCCACTGACACCCAGTGCCATTATGATATCTTGATTGAACAAAGTTGTCATTCAGCGCTATTAGCAGTGTTGTTTGCGGTGGCAAAATTTGGTCCCGCGTTTTCCAGTTCTGCGTTTTTGCACTCCAGCGTTTATAGTCGTCTTGTTTGGCTTAGTTAGTAACATCGTTGGTCGCGTCAACGAAGTTAATAAACGCCGGGCTCGATTAGTACTTGGATGGGTGCCCGTCTGCAGACGCGCAAACCATCTCGTTATTTAACCAGCCACCGAGGTCAACTCAGTCTGGCCATCCCTTCGTGGGTAGGTGCAGTGAGTATTAGCGAAAGCTGGGACGCAGACTGGCACATCGCACAATGCACTAGATCCGCATTCGTGGTCTTGTAGTGTAAACTGGTGTCTGGCGGAGGGCGAAGGAAACGGAAATCAGCGCCGCCCTATGGCTCTGATAGGACTTTGCGTTTTTACGCGCGAAAGCAGCTACTGCTTTCAGCGCGTCTTAGCCATCGCAATTCTGTCCGTCTGTCTGTCCGTCTGTCACACGGGTGGATCAGTCAAAAACGGTGCAAGATAGGATCACCAAATCTTCACCTTCGGGTGCCTGGAAGACTCTAGTTTCAGGAACCGTACGTAAAGCTTTTCCATAAGTTCGAATGGAGTCACCCTAAACGAGGGCGCTAAATGAGAGGGGGTGGGCAAAATTTGCGATTTTTGGCTAATAAATCGCTGTGCGAGATAGAGCCTAGGTTACTATTAATCAGTAATAGGAAGTCGTACACTGGCTTTCGATTGGCGCCGAATTCAATGACCTTGAATGACCTTGAACGCCAAAATAGGGGCTTTTATGGATTTTTTGGCGATTTCGGGCTGTGACACAGGTCTGTATCATTCACAAGGTGGCGCCACGGAACTATCGTAGAGAATTTGTTATTTGCATATTAACTTAGCGTGAACATCCCAGTTTTCAGCTATACTACTGAACCCGAACTGCTATAGGCTTTCGCGCGTCTCGTGAGCATTAGCTCAAATTTTTTGTTGTTTACGGCATATTTGGGACGCTGAAAATGCACGACATGAAAATGTAGCACAAACCTACATATTGTTGGCATTTGTGCTGGTGATTAGTGTGACCGCTTGCTTACACGTTGGTACTTAGTATTGTGTATTTGGCTCTGTTCCTCTCTGTCTGACTTTTTACGTTATCGGCCTATTGTTCTTGCCTTTGTGGCGAATAAACGTAGTAGGCCTACGTATAACTATATTGTTACAACACAAAAATATTACTCACCGAAATGTAGGCATACAAGTAGAAAACGCACAGACAGAAAGAGACGCGACAAGCAGATAAACAGAGAGCAGTGACTTGAACTTTAGTATTGTGTACGTTACAATATTATCTGAATTAAACAGTCTTGTATCGTTTTACGTTAAATTCTATTTGTTTTATATGAACAAAAATAGCGAATTAGAAAGATGATCAGAGTTTTCACCGTGCATGTTCTGTTCTTTAAATGCCGTGGGTACCGATTTTTGAATTTCAGTACTGGTTATATCATGTTTTGTTTCAATAGAAGAAGATTGCCGTAAATTCTGATGGCGTTCGCAGTCGCAACCAGTCCGAATCCGCGCCTTTTGATATAGGCCTAGGTTATTAATGCCCGGGCATTATTACTGATTGTTATACCTCAGCGCAAAATATTTGCACGCGATTGGTCCAAATCGCGTCAGGTGACGTTGGCAAATACGCACTGTTAACAGTCAACAGTTTACCGGTCAGCATTGATCGAGGTGAAATGTTGACCGGTAGCAGTGAAGTTGTCAAATGATTTGTGTTTAAATGATTTTTGTTTACATGTTTTGTTTTTGTTTTGAGGTGTAACAAAACAAATAGTGACTGGTGTGTCGATCATCGTTAAAATCTTTTCCCCTCAGTTCGTAATACGTTGCCCTCGATCTCGAGCAACATTTTACGAACTTCGGGTCCAAAATTTTCAATGATGACCTCAACGCCAGTCACTGTTTGTATACTGGTTCCAGACTGATCTACACTGGGGCATTCGGCGGCGTCGTATCGATGAGGCCGGAGATGTTTCGTCAGGTCAACGGCTACTCGCTACAGTACTTCGGCTGGGGCGGCGAGGATGATGACATGGGATACCGGTAAACTAAACTAGCTTTCGTAACACTGCCACAGCAGCCCGACTTCCGACTTTTGGCGCCTTTTTAGTTATTAGACCAATAATAGTAATAATAATACAAGATTTATATAGGGCCATATAGTCCGAAGATACAGAGGCGCTTGTTGGCGCTAGGCTAAGGCAGGTTAAATAAATGCGTGTTGTTACGTCATTTCCAATTGCGTCGCGGCTAAGAGCAACAAGGGATGGGGATGGAAGAGGCAATTCCCCCTTAAATTTATGGCCATCGGAAAATTGTTGTGGAATTTTTTATAGAAAAATTTTCATCCAAAAATGCAAATTTTGGAGTTGAAGATCCCTTCTCATTTTAGGACAATTTATGGAAAAAATTGAAATTTTGAGCAGTCATAATCTGCTGTGTATGCCAGTGAAAGATTTTTTTTGGTAAATTGGTGAACTTTTGATGCAAATATAGCCAAGAGTATGTTAATTTGACTTGCTTGACATTATGGCGTGACTGCAGTGTGAATGGTGTGTGTTTACTGTACGTGCAGTGTTCGTCGTTTCTGGAAAGTGTTTCGACCTCCGCTCGAGCTATGTCGATACACTACCATCAAACACCCAGCCGACATCTCCAACCCGAGAAACAATAAAAGGTTTGTAAGCCCCCAAGCCCCATATTTTCTGCGTTTTCTTAATATAGTTGCCAAAAAGAATTACTTCCATTTCGCGTGTCTTAAGTTGGCGTGTTTCGGTAAAATTTTGCTGAAACTTTAGTTTAGGATAAATGTCCCAGACTCAAGTTCAAGTACCAAGTCTCAGAAATTGTGTCTTAAAAACAAGCTGAGTTTAGACAGGTTTATGCTTATGTTAACGCATTTTGTAAAAAAATCCAGTTTTAACTTGCTGGCATATTTTTGTATGCATTAATTAGGTTTTTAGTCAACAACAGAGTTCGTTTACACCAGTTCACACGGAACCTTATTGTGGTTATTTATAGGCTTAGTTAAGTTTTAAGGTTTGTAAGTCACCGAGCGATAATCTGTCATAAGCATGGCTCAAGTCAGGTTGCAGCAATGTAATTTTAGTTAACGGAAACAGAAAAGAAAATGACTGTCTAAACCGAAACGAAACGGTAACGAAACCGAAGCCTAGAGGCACACACAGAGCGACACAGTTGAACTGAGCTGAACTGGCCACTGGGCGAGGAGTCATGCATTACTCTACACGCCTTGAAACTTAAATCACACTGTGTTGCGTTGCAGGCACAGTTTGATGAGTCGTCAGAATAAGCAGTATTCTGACGGCAAATTCGACGGACTTACTGACCTGAGTTATGAATTGAACGATGTACAGCTTCTTCCGCTGTACACCTGGATTCATGCCGATCTCAACGGTATGTTCAGTTTTCTCGGTAACTGTTATACAGCGTGCACACTGTTATCAATAAGCGAACCCTTTTGTTATTATGCGGGCGTCCTAACAAGTCCTTGTACATAATGGGGTGTTTACACGATCCAGGAAACGTCCAACAAACTTCCAGCAAATGTATTCAAAATACATGTGCCAATGCTGGACGTTTGCTGGATCGTGTAAACACCCTATAGGACAACGGGCGGGCGTGTTGTAATAGGCCTACGTCTTATCTATTCATACAGGCAAGCAAATACGGATAAATATGTGATCATATGCCTTTCCGGTAGATGACGGGATCGACAGCTTTTGATGGTACAAAAGTGCTAAATCATAGCTATTTTACGTATGTCACACTACGTGCACGTGTTAGAAAATTTTATTTTAGTAGCCGATAAAAGTAGATTTCGTTCGTTATTGATGCGCTAGGCCTATACAGATATCTATGGCACTGTGTGTCGTCTGTCTGTCATCGTCTGTAACGGATGTATTGTGTATAAACACAAGGTCGGTCATAGGGGAAAAATTTACACAAATATTTAGCCATGTGTTTTAAACCTCGGCAGGTTGCCAAATTTTCGGGATCTAGTGCAAGGGGAACATTTTCAAATTCGGGGTGAATTGAGGGTGTGGGGAAATGTGCGTTTTAAGGGTAAACTGTCCATATCTCGGAAACGGTGAGAAATAAGGCCAAGGTTACTATTAATCACTAATATATAGGAAGTGACATACGCCCTTTAAGGTGAAATCAAAATCATCGACCTTAGATGATCTTGAAGGTCAATACTGCAACAGTTAAAGGTTAAAGGTTAAAGGTAGGCCTACTGTATAGCTTTTTATAGGAAACTCCTCACAAAGCTACGGAGCGTCACCTGCCGTATGGGATCACACAGTGTTACCTGCCGCCCTACACATGCAGGTGAACGCGCCCTGCGTTAACCCTAGCCAGATAGGCTGGTACTCGATTTAACTACCCCGGACAGATAGAAGGCTGAGTTGACCTAGGCGGTTGGTTACAGTCACTCATCCAAGTACTAACCGGGCCCGGCGTATGTTAACTTCGTTGATCGGCACCAACGCGTTACCGTTACGCCACGCCACCAACCCCAACAGGAACAGATAGGCTGTAGCGCGGCTTCCCTAGTGACAGCTGGGCTTTTTTGTTTTTCTTACCGATGGGCCACGTGCGTATTAACTCAGACAGATAAGTTGATGCTGGTTTGTTGGCGATTGCGGTTACAGTGAGTGGACTGTCGACCTATCCTTCTCATCGTCGCTATCGTTACCGGCGAGTGGCCGGCGTCTGCAAGTCGTCCGACACTGCAGGCGCTGATAAACCAGCCCTACTGGACGTGTCGTTCACAACCTGCCGCTATATCTGTGATGAGGAGCCACACTCGCCGTGCATAGGTTTCACCTATCTGTCACGAGGTGGTCAATACTTCTCCATTCGCTACCAGCGATCGGTAACGAGACCACCGGCCGCTCGCTGTCGACTGATGTCGACCGTCTGCGAACTGGTCATCAACAACAATGACTCACAGAACGCAGCCGCCTCATTCATTTTTCTCAAAGGACCGCTGCTTACAGGGCCATCTTGATGAACCATCGTTTGTTTACAGAGCAGGTGGGGGGAATCCCGCGGGGGTTGCTGTGGGCTGCTGGCTTCTCTTTCCAGACCCTTAAAACTTTTGTAGTTTTGTACACAAAGTGACTTACTTTTCTGTTTGTCTACCTCAATGGTTAAATTGGTACTGTACAGATATGGCTGTATGTTAGTTATCTCATTAGTTGTGATGAATACAATACAATGGAAAATCTGCACTCAAAAACTGACAAACACACTGTCAGTTTAATCTAGCACATAAACTAAAAAGAACTGAAATGTTTAAAAGAAAAATGAAATGAGAGATACTGAGAACAGAAATAGTCCTAAATGTAAAACTGAC
>Ga0209367_1007927_pt1 | contig 14585 bp, 4 predicted proteins | sample WorMetLIZISLAND2_FD_187412 | JGI IMG/M metagenome (GOLD analysis project Ga0209367, IMG submission 187412) | Marine gutless worms symbiont microbial communities from Max Planck institute for Marine Microbiology, Germany - Olavius geniculatus... ... | reverse complement strand
ACCATGGAAGAGGCGGTACAGTGGGTGGAGGCGGGAACTGTGCCGTGGACACAGGAGTAAGTAAGCAGAGTAATGCAGGACGGAAAGAGACCATGGTAGGTTCGAGCGAAGTCGTGGTAGGTCACACTACGACATCGAAATTTCAAAGACAAATTTTGGGTTTTCGATCACGATGAGTTCAAAGCATGATGTGTATAGATTGCAGTAACGCAGCAGCTAAAGGTAAAGGTAAAGTCCAGTACTTGCAATAGCGCTTCTTACATGCGACGGACTCAAGTCCAGAAGTGCTTTACAATCTTGGAAGTGGCAGCTGATTGGCATGAGCTAATGATACCGCAGCGTACTATGTGGCCATCCATTGCCCGCGCGAGCAAACAATTGGTCCCGCGGTTTGCAACAAGCAGACATACCACCGCCCCAATCAGTCACACTAGGCCTTCACCTCGTAGCCCATAGGCTACCACTCATTTCCCGTCCCACGAAGGGTAGGAGGCTGAGTTGGCCTGAGCACATAGTAGGTTAGCAACTTGCTCTAGGTTGCTTGCAAATGACCGGCAGTGAGAATCGAACCGCAAGCTGAAAGTTACAAGTCGACACTAACCACTGGACACTTGCAACTACACAGGCAGGTAGGTGCCAACAACTTGCCCAAAGCTGTTACTTGGTAGAGCATCGACTGGGCATTGAACCGTGGACTTTTCGGTCTCGTATCCAACGCCCTGAAGCCCAAATTCCATTACGCCGACTTCGGTTCCGGTGAAAGTCGGCGTAATGGAATTTGGGCTTAACCGCTGAGCCACCAAGCCACCAAAATGACAATACAGTCGGTTTAGTGCCGATGTTGCCGTTTCCTGTTATCGATTGTCGGCGGAAATCAGCGGTGAACAAGCATCCGACAGCACGTTGGCTCAGTATCTTTGTCTTTTTAGCTCGGAGTTATGAGCATTCTGCGTGTCACGGTATGCGTCTGTGCATGTATATTTTGTGAAAAATCCCAGCAACCTCGGCGTCTGGCCATGTGACGGTTGCTTCCGCGTCTGCAGCTCCAGAATTGGACTCCAAGCCCATGAACAAACTCATCGATGACTAACGATCTGTCGTTCCGACTGCGCAGTCCATATATTTTATTGGTGCTTTTAAAAATGTGTACCAGCACTATTAGCCTAGTAAGGCGTAAGATTGAAAATGATCCACCGTATGTCCGTCATCCATTCGGGAATATTACGGTGTTTCATGCGCCTTTTGAAGTACACTGCAAATGCAGCACATCATAACCCGTAGCTTTCCATCAATTTTACAACTGTTACACGTCCAAGCAAGATAGACGGTCGAAGCAAAGATAATTCGGCGGCACATCAAATCGCAATCAGTGTACAGTCCAGTGCAACAGATGCTGCGCAGTTGATTCATCAATCACATCAGAAGTAATCGATCGCTCTGTGCATGATCAGTGCGCGATGAGCCGGAAGCTACTGGTTGATAACAGACTTTGTGTCTCGAGACCATCGTACGTGCCACACGTTCACCGTCACGATTCAACCACGTAGGCTATATATAGCCTATTATATACTAAGGACCGACGAAGAGAAACAGTTAACTAGCAAGGAGTTCAATAGATCAGTTATTTAAAGACGAAAATAAAGTATGCACCGATTAGATAAGAAAGTCATTCGTTCATTCGTTCATATTAGTTTATTGACGTCACCTGTCAAAAGCGCAAAAACGTGCACAATATACAGCAATGTAAAGTGAATATACCAATTTAAATACTTGTAAGAGTTTAGACTTAAATGGTGAATAACGATTTTCATAAATGTGAAATGTTGTTTATTGAGCAAACTAAATAGGACCAGCAACTTTAACATTTAAGTAAATAAATGGAAACGTTTGCAAAACAAAGTGATAAATAATTAGGCCTATGTTAAACGGGAGAGACAGTAAGCCGCGATCACGTGCAAATCAAAAAGCATTTTGAACCAAAATCTTCTGCAAACCCTTTGTACTTGAATTTTGTTTTTTAGGTAAAAACGTTCCACAACTTTACGAGAAAACGCGTTCCAATAGGCCTAGGCCTATAGCAACTTGAAATTATCGAAAACACCGCAAAAAATGTGCAACGACTAGTTTGCAACTGCACTGCAAAAGTTTCGCAGTGATTAAAAATTGACTGAAGTGACTGCTGTTGAGTGCACACTATCAAACTGTGCACGATTGCCGAAATCATTACCCAGTCGGCTTTCACGAATTACCGAGGACTGTTCATCGCATTTTCCAGTTCGTCGACTGTCTTTTTCGTTCTTTTATTCGTTCGCTTTCTGTCTTATTTCATGCGCCAGACTAAGCTGATTGTACGTCAGTTCTTGACATTGTCTCCGACTTTTGCACCGCGTCGTACAGTACGGAGAATAATCATCGGAAATAAAACGTCATGTTTTTTTTACGAATTGTGGGGCGGTCATGCATAAAAAAGGCAGACAATAATCGGTTCGCTCTATTCTGGGAGTCGAGAGAGATGACAAGTGTATCTCACTGCTCTGTTTTCTAGCAGCTGACACGGGGATGATACGAAATTAAAAACCCGATTATGCGACATCCGCTTGTGATATGGACCTCCAGATAGACCACCCGTCGAATACATCGATTGTCGCAGACGTAATGTATTGCTGTGGCGTCTTGAAGCGTGAAAAGCACAAAAGTTACCGACGTTTAAGCGCTCCGCATGTGCCGTTGACGACACACTTCAGCTATCTACTCTACACCATGTCTAAAAAAACAGTCAAAATTGTTTTGTCATAACTTTGTCAAATTTTCACCAACTTTAATATTTTTTGACATATAAATGGCCAAGACGACAAAATTATGCAAGATGCATTAATTTTTCATCTCAGCCAATTTATGTCAACGCACTACAGTGTGAAACACAGATGCTCCAAATTGTTACATTACACGGTGGTTATTTGTATCAGATTGCTCATTTTTGCATCATCAATTTGACAGAGAGTGCCACGTGATTTAATAATTTTGTGGTATTAAATACTTTACGGTAAAAATAACAAATAACAAAATATCTGACTGATGAGCTTAAAATAGGCTACGTCTAATCAATGAGTAAAGGCCGTTTGATCAGTTGATCATTGATTCCGCCATCATCCAGTGGCCTTGCATCTAAGCTATTGTGTCTTTGTACGCAGGACGCAATTTGCGCATAAATTCTGATAATTTACCAAGTGAGTGGTTATATAAGTTTATAATTCTGCTAAATAATTCACAAGTAAATGTTTTTGTGCTGAATTAAGTTATCACAACTTTTACTTGAGACAACAACTCAGCGTTATGCAACAATCTGGCGCTTCTATGTTTTAAAAGGTAGTGCATTGACATAAATTAGTTGAGGTAAAAATGAGTACATCTTGCATAATTATATTGTTTTGACCACATTTGTGCCAAAAATTATCAAAGTTAGTTAGTTTGAAATTTGACAAAGTTATGACAAAAACAATTTTGACTGTTTTTGAGACACGGTGTATACATCATTTAGATTCAACGTCAGTAACCAGTGTTGATGTCAAGCCTGTTGTTTCCGGATTTGATAAATGCAAAAATACCAATTAATGGTTTAAAAGTGTTACAACATGACATTATTATAACATTATTATTTTTATTTGCCAAAATTTGACGGCTTTTTCGTAAGTTTATCAGCGTTTTTTCTTACTTTTTTATTCGTTAATTTTCTCGACTGTTCTACTTGCTTCTCGCGCCGTCACCGATACAAATGCGTGCATTCCGTTTGTTTTCTCGCGGTTTTGACCTATATTGCGCTTGCAAAGCAGCACTTATATGTAAAACGTTTGCAAAAAATGTTACAAAATATTTTAATGTTTTAATTTATACATAACAACGTTCAAAATGTCTGCAAAAACGTTTTACGCAAAAATGACAAAAAGTGTAAAAAATAGCAAAACAATTATAAAAAAATCACGGATGGCTTGGAGATAAACACTAAACAATAGTTTATTTACTTGTTGAGAAATTTACTAAATGTTTTAGGCACTGTCGATTCCGTCGTAAAAATACGTTTAGCAGACGAAGCATTCTTAAAACGTTTTAGAGTAGATGTATAAAAACTTGTATTTTATATGAAACGAAATTAGGGTCAATCTCCAAGTCGTAACCAACCGTGCTACAACGCTTTGTGGCATTTTGCTAAATTATTGGTGTAAGATATTTTGGAACATTTTAAACGTGGCTGAATGTGAAATAAAACGCTTAAAAATTTGTTAACGTTGGCTAACAACGGCCTGAAGACTTTTCGTCAACAAGCAGGTTATATATATACTGTTAAAACTATACAGGAAGTTCACTGCGTACTGTTTATTAGTCTTCGTAAAAGCCTGAGGACTTAACAGTTAACTACTGATAGCCGCCATTCGCTATGCCACCTGCGACCAACGCCAGCGTGTACAATACGCTCTTATCTGTTTCTTTTATTCTTTTTTTAAAAACCTAAACATGGGTCTATTAGACGATAGACAAACTCCGTTCAGATTATCTGTCCACACCAATTAGCTGACTACTTGTCGAATTTTCAAACTCGTCGCTGGCGTTCTTTTGCAGTTTTTGACGGCACAAGACATTTACGAAAGTTTTCTAATATTTTGTTTTCATTTTTATTGCAAAACGTGTTTAAACTTTTATATCATTAGGCTTATTTCTTTAACGCTTAATAGAGGGGGGGGCTAATTGTATGGATTCCATCATACTACAGTTTTTTTTGTAATAAGCCAATTAATTATTAAAACTGCCGCATAACAAGTACGGTAAGGTTTAGGTCTAAACTGAGAACAATATGACCTTATTAGACAGTTTGTAATATAATATGAGCGTCGTATCCAACGACAGAAACACCATTAGACGAGTGCGCACGAAAAGTGGCCTGGTATTGTATTCATCAGTTTGCACAAACTGGATTATTTTTCCACAACTGGCAAAGTTCTGAGTGATACACTTAGTTGCGAGCACCGTAAATGTCCCAGACAGCACGTACCTTGCACAGTGTCTGCTAGATGCTGCAAAGAAAACGCTGCACCATTCGTAAACAAATGAACTATTCTCTGTTTGCTCTCGAGTGAGCGAACAATCCAAGTTGTCTCTACCTTACCACGCAGCGCACCGTCGAAAAGTGTTAATTCGCACAAGAAGACTCTTTCAACAGCTTCTTCTGATGAGAGAGCGTGGTCATCTCTGTCCGTATTGGCGCAGCAACTGCCGCCGTATTTAAGGCATCCGAAGCTACTGCTGCTGCTATCATGAGCAACTGACTGCGCAGTGTGCCTACAGTGGCGTCGTCGCCAGGGGCAATGTCACAGACATCGCCTTAACGCCATAGACGCACGTTGCCTGCGGCTGATTTTTCTCCCTCCACGGTTGTCTGTCACTGTTCTGTCATGTCCTGCTTACAAGCTAAACACACGATATTTTGCACAAACCCTTCGTAAACGTTTCATTTGACACGCAGCAACGTTTGAACAATTATTTTACCCGGTACTCTAAAAATGTAAAAAAAAAATTGTTTAGCAACGTCTCAGTCGTGTAATCATATGATTACACGTTTAGATAAAACACTTGAAAAAATGTTTTAGATCAGTTGACTTTCTGTGGCTGGGTCATAATACAAGAATGTTGTAAAGTGTTGTATTTTGCTGGTGGCCGAGCCTAAATGTTTTTTAAAACTATGTTATTGCAAAACATAGTTTTAAAAATCGCCAAACGTTTCGTGATAAACAGACATGTAAAACAAAATATTTTGCATAAAGTTTTTTTAGCAGCCGCGGGCCTACCGCCGTGGTTTATGTGGCGCGTCGACTTGGAATTCGCTACCAGACAGTTTTCGTGACCCAGAACTGAGTCTCGACACTTTCAAACGTCAGCTGAAGACATACATTTGTGTGAAATATTGATGACAAGATGTATTAAGCGCATTAGAAATCTTTTTGAATATGCGCTATATAAATTTACACTCTACTTACTTATTTATTTACTTATATAAACATCGCATCATCATCATCTCTGTCCTGGATGTTTTAATGGGTAGCTAAAGTAGCTAAAGTAAGTGAACAGGTTCCAGAAATCTTTTAGCGGCGCAGTCCTCTGTGAATAAAACCGAATTCTAATACTGCGTATAAAAACGACGACGTCGAACTTTATAATTTTTTCTACAGTATACGCAAGAGATTTTTGGTCGGATTGTCGCAGGGTGTGAGTGAAAGTGTGACAAGCCGGTAAGCGATGTGGCTCACGACTGCTATATATAGCCTAGGCTCTGGCCTACAATCGCCGAGCTGCGGACAAACGTACACCGTCACACGCAGACCGCGTCTGAAAAAATACCCTGTTTACACGATGAAGCAAACATAAAGCAAACTTAAAGCACACAAGTGCACGTCTAGGCCTCTTTTGAATACGTTTGCTTCATCTTTGCTTTATTTTTGCTTTATCGAGTAAACGGGGTATCAAGGTCGCTTATTAGACTATAGCAGTCGCGAGCCAATGTTCGTCCGTTTTATTGACATTTTGGGAATTCTTGTAGTAATCGTATAGTTACGTGTCTGCCTCAGCTTTCTTCTTTTTCTTTTAACCACAAAATTGTGCAGCTAATTTATGTGTATCATCTGTCTGTGTTCTTTGGGTTGGTGTATGTCTTTGTGTTATCGATTTTGTCCGTTTGTGTTGTTTTATTGGTCTTGCTGCGTGAATTAAAAGGAATGAATGAATCGTGCAAATTTGTTTATGACAACAGCGACATCACTGTATGCACCTCACTTCAGCTACTGCAGTGTAAAGCATATGCCACTCTGAGCGTCAGATTAATGTAATATTCTGCAGTCGTCTAATCAGTCAGATTACTTGCTGTTCAATCTTTAATGCGGCCGGTTCGTGCGATTATGTTTACGTTGTCGATGGTGCAGTTATTTTTATGACAGAGCTTTTAAGATTAACCACAGTCTGCACAGCGCACTAATTAATTATCAACAGATTTGTTTCAGTATTTCATTATCAGTATTTTCATGTAGCTTAAGTAATACACTACCGGGACGATTTATAACATAAACGAATATAATTATTTTATAAACTAGAAAGCAGTCAGAGCCCGCACACCTCCGCCAAGGCAATGTTGTTCGCAGCGGTTTTCCTTATGCCCCATTGAAAGCAATGGTAACGAAAATTTCAAAGTGATCCAGAATCCAGGATTACCCCCAAAATTGAATCACTGGTAGTTTTGCCATTCCCGACATTCCCAGAAAATTTCAGAAAGATCCGTCCATAACTTTTTGAGTTATCTTGCTAACGGACAGACAGACAAACAAAGTCTGGCAAAAACATAACCTCCTTGGCGGAGGTAATTATTCAGCGACGCAGTGAAATTGAGCTAATGGAGTGACAGCATGCTGTCACCATTAGAAACGGTCATCCTTCTGCGCCTGTTTTTCAACGTTGGTTGAAAGATAAGAAAACCATCAAGCTTGCAACAAAAACGGTTCTGCCACAACAATTTCCAAAAAGTACTTTCTGAGATCGGCTGAACGTGGTCGATAAATTAGGAAGACTGGGTCGATTGAACACAAAATGGGAGAGATTTTTTTTCTCGGCGGTTAGTGCACACTAGCGTTACAAGAACTATAGCTGATTTTTGACGCTCGATAAAAGACATTCAGGATCAGACTTAATTATATACCGCCACGGAATATGCGCAGGCGAGATAAGCTAACTACAAGTGAGTGTTTCCGTTCCGCGCTGCTCGATAATTTCCTATAGAGCTACTATAGCGGGCGCGCTGTTCAATACACTCAGACGAGGTGCCGTATCGAGACGACTCGTTACAGTCACTCGATCACCAGGCCCTTTATCGGTCTCCGGGCGTCTATAGAACTCTTAGGTCGACGGCGGGTGTGTTCAATCGGACGTGCTGTTAGATTCGGCCACGAATACCGCCCGTCCATCCGTCGGCCGGTGCCTCATTATATGATCGCCCCCACCAGTTTCAAGCGACAGCTGAAAACATACCATTTAACGTTGTTTTAACTGATAGTTTTATGTATGCATCGAAAGACATGCACCGCTGTCCTTTATCTTTACTGTAAACGGCGCACTAAAATGATTATGCTGGTGATGATGATGATCAGAAAAGTCTCCCCCCGGCCGACAATTTATCGACAAAAATCCGCCCCGACCGGCGGCTGCCTGTCGGGGCGGAATTTTACCGATAAATTGTCGGCCGGGGGATACTTTTCTGGGAGGCGATCCTATGATGGGAGACTTATGAGGCCGGCGATATTTTAATAAGGGGAAGACAATATATCAATTTTGTGATTATCTCTCGAAGGTGGATTTATCATGGGGGAGACCCTTAATTGTGACACCGGCGTGAAACAACGTGGCGTGTCCGACGTACTGAATGGTGGACAGTCATGCCGCTCGGGGTTCTGCCGTGTTGGACGCTTTACGCACGACCGAGCGACGACTTGCCCACTGTCCGCCGTCTGTCCGTATCGTCCTTCTGTTGGTCCGGCTCACCCGGCTGGCTCGCTGGCTTTCAGACGACCAACAGTCGCCGAGCCAACAGCTTTGCAATGAGCACCGACTGGAACCGGCGTAGATGAGCCGACGCCAAGTCTCAGACAATCGAATAATGCAGTTTCGCTGGACAAGCATAAATACTGAACGTGTGGGTGGGTGGCACCGGCGTGGTCGCTCGCGCTTTATAAATTCACTCGGTCGTAGCTCGAGACGTGGGCGATGAAAAAAAACTTCACAATCGAACCTGTCGAAAGTATCCTGAAACGCTTGTAATTTTACGTCAGAGTGTCACATAAAAAGGTTGCAGTAGAAATTTGATATCATAATTATTGTTGCAGGAATAGTCTGAAACAAAAAGAAATAATTGTGACGTCGTAAACATTTATTAAGGTCAGCAAAATTTTTATAAAATTATTTTTTTAAACTGCCAATAATAATTGTACCCAACAAAACTGTTATGCCAAAGTAATGCACAGAAAGCCACTAATTTTTTTTAAAATGTGCTAAAAAGTAACAGAAATCCACACTTATCACGACTGTTTCATTTTTACGCGTGAAAGCAGCTACTGCTTTCAGCGCATCTTAGCCATCGCAATTCTGTCCGTCCGTCCGTCCGTCCGTCCGTCCGTCTGTCTGTTACACGGGTGGATCAGTCAAAAGCGGTGCAAGTTAGAATCACCAAATTTTCACCGTCGGCTGCCTGGAAGACTTTAGTTTCAGAAACCGTAAAGCTTTTCCATAAATTCGAAGCGGGTCACCCCGAACGAGGGCGCTAAATGAGACGGGGTGGGCAAAATTTGCGATTTTTGGCCAATAAGTCGCTGTATCTCAGTAACGGTGCGAGATAAGGCCTAGGTTATTATTAATTACTAATAGGAAGTCGTACACCGGCTCTCGATTAGCGCCGAATTCAATGACCTTGAATGACCTTGAACGCCAAAATAAGGGCTTTTATGGTTTTTTGGCGATTTCGGGTTGCGACACAAGTCTATATCATTCACAAGGTGGCGCCACGGAACTATCGTTATGCGATCCACATAAAGAATTTGATATTTGTATATTAACTTAGCGTTAACACCCCCAATTTTCAGCTAAACTACTACACTGGAACTGCTATGGGCTTTCGCGCGTCTCATGAGCATTAGCTTAAATTTTTTGTACGAATCGCCAGCTTATCTGCTAAACTTTTCAAAGAATTTTTATCCAATTAAACACTAAGAAATAGAAAAATTTCTGCAAATGCACAATGTGCATGAAAAGTTATCTATAGTAATTTAAAGGTTTAAGCACTCGAAATTTGTCTGCGTAGGCCTTCGCCAATGGTTTCTTGTAAGTATTCGACATAAACAGATACAACCGCATGCAGGTGTGGCGATAACATTACAAAGTAACTTGACCAGTGCGGCCCCGCAGACGAATCAATTGAGCTGGTTTGGCCTGACTGGATTTAGAACTGTAAATGGTACTCAGAGACTTCGTGAAAGATGGCAGGAAAAAGACGGCATGGTGCAGCGGCAACAACAGCTGTCATTGGGTGATATTAATTAAAGCGCGTACGGAACGACGTAACTGAACTGAACTGAACTGACACCGTTTAGTTTTTGACGAACTGACCAATGGGCCAGCAGGGCCTCAGACACAGCACGTGCCTGTAGTCACGTAGACACTGACGCTGTTAGGTGGTGCCTACTGTAATTTTTTGACTAACCTGCCCATTTGCCAGTTCTTCGAAAAACTAAACCCTGTCAGTTCAGTTCAGTTCCGTTAAGTCGCTCTGTACTCGCCTTTAGATTTTACTGGAGGTGAAGCAACCGTGCCATGCCAGCGATTGCTACGTATCATCGTAGTGCAATCCCTGCGGCACAACTGCCGGTCTACAAGCTGACGGTACAGGACCGCTGGGAGTGACGCCTGATTCTGTCTGCTGGCTTCAGCCTCGCACGAGACGAATGGCACCTACTATTCACTCGGTGGCGCCACGACAAATCACTCTTTCCACTTTCATCGCTCATTCTGCCGCCGTCGTTTTCGTCGTCGCTTTCTGGCGTCACCCCGAAACACTCTCAGCCAATTATGACGCTGTTCTCAGCGACCAGTCGCCGGAAATAACTACCTACGTGCCTGTGCATCGCTTATGTCATTTACAGGTTGCGGCCAGTTCTAGCGTCGACCCCATGCAGGCAACGTAGCGGCAGATTTTAGTTATCGATCTAATCGCCTCAAAATACTACCGGTACGTAAATGTCACCAAACATGCACACGGCGGCGACATCGGCGTACATCTAAAACGCATACTACTTATCAAAACTGTTACTCAAAAAATCGGCCGTGTGAAACTAGTACTTCGTAAAGCGGTTTTCCGTTGACGCTCGAATAGCACACTAGAGACTTTTTCGAACGTTATGCGCTATATAAATTCACGTTTTACTCACTTTTCTTACTTACTTGGCGCTGGCAGTAAACGGAGCAAACTGCAAATGCATCAGTTCGATGTTCCCGCAGTCTTCCACGAAAAGAGCGGCGCCGAATGTACACGATCTGAATTCTGGACTGAGCAGTGAGTACTACCGTAGTGTAGCGTTGTGCTGGGTCGACGAGCAGATCTCTACGCCCCGACGCAGAACACTAATATGACGAACGCTGGACGTTTGCTGGACTCGCGCAATAAAAACGAATCGACTGATATACGGTACGGCGGGCAAGCAGATATCCGCGATCCGTGCAGCCGTTAGCTAACAGGAATAGCCGGTGGATGGCCGACAGTAATCCAGCCAATATGAATAGCAAACGTCGGACCTACCGGCCACTGTCCAGTCGCGCATAGTTACCGAATTTTTTGTCTACTCTATAGCGACCAGTTTACACCGACAACGAACTCGCTCAGTCGCCCGACCTTATTGTCTGTCTATCATATACATCAGTAGAAAAACTGCTACGAGTGAATTATGTCACGGCGAAGCTCATTACGAATTGGAAGTGCATGCCACATCATATACTTTGTGTTATAAGTTATATAGATGTTGTAACAAAACAGTGGCTGAACCAAAAAACGGAGTAGCGTCAAGAGTCAAGAAGTAACGATCATCAGTACCAGTGCTATACCGAGCATTACGGACCACATACATCGGCTGAATGCTGGACCTTAAAGACATAGAAATTTCTGTGTCGAACAAAGCAGAATGTTGAGGAAGGATGCGAACATGCACTTGCACGAAAGCCGACGTCACAGCCTGGTATTTTTTAATGTCCTGAAGGTCGTCGTTGTCGCGTGATCGAATATCACAAAGTGGACACAATACAGAGACGAACGATTAGACAGAACCCATCCGCCGTCTACGTGCAAACATGCTCATCGCGCAAGAACTTAAGCCGCGTCTACGCCTGCGACAAAAACTAAAACAGAATCACAACGAAAACTTGAAACTTTGTTTTAGCTTTGTCGCACCGCCTTACATTGACGTGAAGTGAAGTGGCACTGACCATCCAGTAACACTCTATAACAAAACGTAAAGTCCTTCCCGAGCCTTACGGCCCATAGGGCGGCGCTGATCTCCGTTTCCTTGGCCCTCAGCCAGACACAAGTTTTTACACTGTGAGACCACGGATACAGGGCCAGTGTATCCCGTGGTCTGCCTGTTTATGTCCCAGCGGTGAAGCCAATACCATATTATACTGCTTGGTGACAGAGGCACGTGTGTGTGAACAACTTGCCTAAGGTCGTTACCCGGCAGTGTCCCGGTGCGGAGTCGAACCTGCGCCTCTGAGTTACCTCAGGATTACAAGTCCGACGCGTTACCGTTAGACTATCGAGCCACACTGTGGCACTCTATAGGCAGCTGATATTTAGATAAAAATAATGTGAGGGCTTTTACATTTAACTTACGGACATTAATGCACAACAAGTTGCTATGAACGTAGCGTTACAGCTGTAGGCAGTTTTGCTACTATTACCAGATTTGAGATACGGCTTTTTGAATTCGTAAGTCTTAATATACTGTGCAGAGAATATCGTACCGTACCGAGTACACTTTTGAATGTCTCAACACGCCATAAAGAGGTCCTAAAGACCAAAAATGACGCGTTGCTATCCGACATTCTCTAGCCTGTATGGCTTTTTTTCGCGGGCCCCTGTTTGGCCAATTGCTGGAACATGCTGATCATGGCTAAATGATAGGGCGCGTCGTCGAGTTCGATAGCGTTTGTCTTTTCTTTCCTTCCGAGTGCAGCCGCCTCCAGCGTAGCAAAAGGTCAATAACAACGAGCCGGTGTCGTGGGAAATTTGTCGCACCTGGAAAATTCTTCCCACCTCCATATTGTCATAATGTAACTAAGACTAACCCTAACCCTAATCCTAAATTAAACCCTATCCTTAATCTTAACCTTAACCTATACTGCTGCGTGTGGGAATAATTTTCCGGTGCGACGAATTTTCCACTACACCCGGTACCGCTTAGTGATCAGTACAACTGCTGGGCTGAGGCTGCTTGGTCTATCGTCGCTATTCGCTGACAAACCGGTAAGCACCAAGAGCTGTAGTTGCCGTGAAGGACGCCGGAAAACACTCGGTCTGCCTGTCGACAATTTGTCCGCCGCGCTCAAGCGCAGTTTTTAACAGAAGGCGAGGCAGCGTACACGACGTCTGAAAGATCCACCCCGCGGCGTTCGAAGCAGACTGGGTGGGCTTTTTCGCAGACGTCTGAGAAGCGTGAAACAAGAACAAACAGCTAATACAAAGATTCACTATAACGAAAAATCATCGTTTTTGACTTGGCAGATGCGCCGTCAGCTCACTATATAGCAAGTGCTACGATCAAAGCTTACGAGATGCGATCATTCTTAGGCAACGTCCTTGAGCAAGACCACGGCTAGGGGACTTATTCAAACGCTAATATGAGTTATGATTGTGCACTTCGGATAGCACACGTCCGTCCGATATATTAGATGTCATAGCTGTATTACCGCGCTTATGCTCGCTAACAGGATTTTCCGGAGAATGACGTTAGTGTACTCCATCAATTAATGTAAGATCGCATCGTTGTGGGTGTCCCCTTGGGAGCGCGATATAACACAATTCAATAAACAGCGGCAATTTACAGTATAATGCCCTCGCGTCATCAGCTTAAAACCCGCGGCGATTAAGCACAGCTGAGCTTACCTGCTTAATTTTACTATACGCGCATTAATCAAGTATCGCATCCAATTTTAATGCTTTCGGCCCTTGCCCAATCGCCCATCCGTTCACGAATCTATCGGCAAAGCACTTTTCAACGCCGAATAGCCGCGAACGATCCCTTCAATCATATAATTATCTTCTCGCTGTGGGCCTACTGCTTTATTTCGTAGCAGATGTTTATATTCGGTATACGGAAAATCAACTTATCATAACGTGACATAATTAGATGTGAGGGTTAGATAAACTAAGTTAACGCAATATTCTACAGTGCACAAATGCGAAACAATTATGAATCATTAACTCAAGCCGATGTCAGAAACTATCGCTGTTTGACAGACATGCCGTTTAATACGTGTATGCACGCCGTAAATCAAAAAATCACGCCACCGACTCAAGTTGTAACTTTGTCAAGTATTCGTTGACAAAGATACAACTGTCCGTCTATTTCATGCCCAGTGGCGTATTTAGGATTTGACAAAGGGGGGGGGTCCATAACGAGCGCGCAGAGCGCGAGCCTATACCGGGGATTTGGGGGCGGAGCCCCCAGCGGGGTCCAGAGGCAGAGCCCCTGGTCGGGGAGGGCAAGAAGGCGAACACTTTTTGCTTTTAAACGTTCGATGAAAGCTGCAAATTCGCCCATTTTTTTAAATTTGGAAACGCAGAAAATCACAGATACCTGCATGGTTTTAGCAAAAAAATAAAGTTTAGCAAGCTGCAAAACGTAGTCATTGATTAATGTAAATTATTAAAAGGCAACAAACTTCACAATAAGCACAGTAGGCCTACAGTACAATAATAAATGGGCCGTGTCAAATCCGGTCTGTCGTCGTCAGAATGC
>Ga0209367_1007926_pt1 | contig 14585 bp, 9 predicted proteins | sample WorMetLIZISLAND2_FD_187412 | JGI IMG/M metagenome (GOLD analysis project Ga0209367, IMG submission 187412) | Marine gutless worms symbiont microbial communities from Max Planck institute for Marine Microbiology, Germany - Olavius geniculatus... ... | reverse complement strand
TTTTTTGGCGATTTTTGGCTGCAAAAGAGTGAATTACGACGAAATGGATGGAGATAGACTACGATTACCTGCGAACAGGAACTGCTATAGGCTTTCGCGCGTCTCGTGAGCTTTGCTCAAATTACTCTCTTTACAACAAGTACGGGCAAAGGGTAGGTTATACGGTTATAAGCATCATAAGACGATAATAAACGTACGTTAAGCATTATTCCTGTTCTCTCTAACATAGCGTGATGTAGAGCTGTGCATAAACGGTTGCCACGACTAACAATAATTCAGCCTCAGCAGCTGGCCAAATAGCCGCGCATTAGAGGTGTGCATGTCCAATATTAGAATAAACCACCAGCAGTAAATGTTTGGTTTCGTTCTTACAGCCAATACTTTGTTCAGTGTTTGTTGATGCAACAAAAGCGTGTTACTTTGTATTACTTTATATGATATAAAATTATATGCCCAAATGCAGTGACGACGTGATAATTTTGTCACATAGGCTCACAGGTTCACAGGTTGACTCCCTGATCCGATTGAGATTAAATTTAGCACATCTATTATGTCCGCGAGATAACCCGTCTTGCAAAATTTTATGCACATCCCTCTGAAATAGACTGACTTCTCGGCAAATGGGTGAAATATGCGCCCGAATTATTATTTATATAAATGTACAAAACATCAGTTTATACACTTGTTAACAGCAGCATTCAAGAACTAGCACATCGGAAACAGCAAAAGTCACAAAAGGTGATATTATTCAGCAGCACATTGACACACTGTCAATGCGATGCGCGCAATATCACCTTTTGCGAATTTGACGCGATTATGCTATGCTATAAACGTATATGGTACGATGTGTCTGTCTGCGATCCGTCCGTTTGCAATGTAGGCCCTATCTCGCACCGTTTGGCTACAATACATTCGTCACAGTCGACAGACGGACGACAGATAAACAACAACTGTACCAAGAACGTCACAACTATGCATAGCTGTGGCGCTAAAACAAAAAAGCAAAAAGCTAGGGATAAGAAAAAAGAAGTTGGAAAAAGAAAAAGTAATAATCCAACATAATCCAACAGTGGCTACATTATGATGGGGGATCGAGAATTGGACTGAGAACGCTTATTTTAAAGCTTGACACGCAGAGCAACTGAAAGAACGTGCAAGATGTAGGCCAAGTTTTAGAAAAAAAACATCGACGGTCGTCTTTTTTCACGACTACTTAAATTAAATCTCGAATGAGAAAAAAAATGAAAAGATTAAACAAACAGACGTAACGGTTCAGAGACTGCGAGTAATTGTCGGTCAGTTGGTCGGTCGCGATATTTACACAGACCGTGAGCCTACGGATGTGCCATGCAGTCGGAGATGATGTCATCGAAGGTTCTTTAATTGTTTAATATAATCAGACTCTTTAGTATCTCGTAGCGTGTTTGTCTCCTCATTTGACGCCAGTCGGAGATTAGTGAAATCGTTTTTCCGGCGTGTTTTCTAAATTAAGGCTGTGCAAATTATTCGAATACTCGAGTTACTAGAGTCAAAAACTTAACTCCATTACTTGCACAGAATAGTTACTACTGCTACAAGTTATCATTTAATACAAATTACAAGTGCAACTTCAAACACTAAATCGTCAAGCCTCGCGCAAGGCTAAGGCTGTCCGCGGTAGCCACCGTGGCATGCTGCGATATTTATAGCAATGACGCCAGCGTCCGCCAATAATTATCGGCCTAGCTGGTCCTGCCTTAGGCTGCCTAGAAGCAGCTAGTAGCAGCAAAGCCCTATCTCGCAATAGGTCTGATAAAGTATCCGATAATCTAGTACGTGATTTTGACCTTTGTTCTGTGATCTCAAAATTCAACAGGGTACCGACGGTGAATATTTGGTGATCGTAGCTTGCACTGTTTTTGACTGATCCACCCGTGTGACAGACAGACAGACAGACAGACGGACGGACGGACAGATGGACAAACAGACGGACGGACCGAATTGCGATGGCTAAGACGCGCTACAGCAGTAGCTGCTGTTGCGCGTGAAAACAATGAAAACAAAGACTATATTTTGATGAATTTGTCAACTTATTATCATAGCGACAATGTTGAAAACATTACTGTCGTCAGTACCGCGGACAATAACTACACCGAGTCCAATAAGCAATAAAATTATGATAATTATGGTAATTATAACAGAAAAACGACTGAAATTCGTATCGTATTTAATTGCAGTATCAGACGCAGGCTTTCGTTTTTATGTATTCTTTTTTATGACTGACCTAATTAATTTGACATAAAGCAGAATTGTTTGTTTATATCCGCCAGCTGGCAGCACATGATTAAAGCTATTATTGTTAAGGGTTCAATCCCCAAATCTTCCCTTTTCCTTTTTAGCATTATGCCTCATTGGACCCTGCCGGTGTACATGCCAAACAGCGGCGTCGTGGGCCAAATACGTAGGAAGGCAGAAATCGGCAATTCTCCGACAGACACTGCAAATTTTAGACAGAATTCCAACAGACGATGGCAAATTTCAAAGAAGGATAATTTAAAATGTTCAAAATTTTGATTTCGCCCAAAAATGTTCTCAAAATAAAGGTTTTTCGCCCCAAATAAACAAATACTTTTTGAGAAGAAAATTTTCCAACAATTTTTCGACAGCCCAAAGTTTAGAGGAGGGGGCAATTTTCCCCCTTTTTTCCCGGCTACAACGTTATGCTGCCAAATGTTATCTATGCAATTCGTCAAACGGTTTAAAAAGTGTGCACGAATGTGTCAAATGACAGACAGACAGACAGATTACGTACGTCATAGACGCAATAGCAGCAAACTCGTTCAGCCAGTGTCGTTTAATGTTTATCAAATTAACCGACAGTGAGTAACATCGCTGATCCTAATGAAACTAGATTACTTTTTCTTTTATTTCCAGTCATCACCAACTTGTCGTCGTTGTCGTTGTTGTCGTTGTAGTAGTAGTAGTAGTAGTAGTCGTGTTTGTCGTCACGAAGTGTCAACACGCGTAGGCAAACACGAACCCGCGTAAAGTGTCGTGTCGACTGAAAGCTTCCTCTCCTCCACATCATCGTATATAAGCTAAGACACGGCACACAAGTTTTTGCAGTCCAGAGTTGTAATAATTTAGCTCAGCGAGTTAGTAATTAGGCATTTGTCGCCGACTACTAACTGAAATAGTGTAGCTTCGACTCTAAGTCTGTCGTTACGTAATTGCAGATAATAATCTTATTCAGTCACTTCATCAGTTGAATAATGGGGGCTCTGGTATTGCGAGACATGAGAACGCGGCATCAGATCTGTACATAAAAGTTTTCTTTAAAAAAATCTTAAAAAGTGCAGCAGTGCTGCTGCAGTTTGGAGCGTACGGAAGTAATGCGGGCGTCCAGAATGTCGTTCGCTGTCTGATGAGTCTGCCACCATTCTCTCGGCGCTCATACGGAGGTTCTGCATCCGCGATCTTTCTAATTTTACAGGGAAACGTGTTACAATAACTTCGCCTATAATAACAGTGAGCCTATATTCTCATACTCTACCGAGGCTCAACCCCTGATACGAGCAAGGGACTTTTGTCCCCAGATCCCTGTTTTGCCTTTCCCCTTTTTAGCGAATTTCTGGATACATCGCTGTACTCGCGACATACTTGACATTTTCTGCGTTGTTCAGTAGTTTTCGTTGTTCACTATATAGCAACGCAAGAACTGCTCGACATGTCAGTTCAAACGATCGCGTGCATCATCATCATTGTCATTAGCCACGTCATCATGACGTCATTTCCGCCGGAAGTCGTCGGCAGTCTGTCACGTGACTGCTGGTACGGCCGGGAGATGACATGGAATGGGGCGGATGCGGTAACTTACAAGTACGTCATTCCCGGTGATATTCAGCTCGGTGTGATTCTGTCCATACAACAGCATAATGCCTACTACAACACTACTACTACTACTGCTGTTGCTGTTAGTAATACAACAACAACAACTACTACTACTACTACTGCGGTTACTAATACTATAACTGCTACTATTACTACTACTGTCACACAAACGAGGAGCAAGTACCAGTATGGGGTACCGTTGCTGTAACTATTACAACTACACTTACAGCTGCTGCAAAGTCATGGTAACGAGATTAAAGCAACAACAGTTACTGCAACAACAACAACAACAACAACAACTACGACTACTACTTCTACTTCTTCTTCTACTACTACTACTACTACTACAACAGCATGATGAGAGACGCCCATGTGGTACTCAGTTACGTGACGCCGGGGTCGTTCAACTTGTCGAGGCGGTCGTCTACGCGCTCAGGTTGGCATCAACACACGCTGTCTAACTAGAGGAAACCTAGCTGTCGCTAGAATAACCGATCGTAATCATGGTGGTTAATGACTTTCAAGGTTATCCAAGGTCAACGATTTTTATGTAGTCCGAAAGGGCGTATCCCACTTTCCATTAGTAATTAATAGTAACTTTGGCTCTATCTTTCACCGTTCTGAGATATGGCCAGTTTTTCGTTGAAAACTAACATCTTTTTTACCTCCCTTTTCTTCATTTAACCTAAAAATTTTTAAAAAATGTTTTTTTTTCTACTAAATTGTTGAAATTTTGCATGCTTAGGTTTAAAACACATAGCTAATTATTTGATTTAAAAGTTTTTTTTACGATCTAACGCTTAGCCACAATACATCCGTTACGGACGACGACAGATAGACGACAGACGACAAATTACAACTCGTACCATAAGCTCGACCGTTACGTAAGTACAGTCGGTTAAAATTCTTTTATTTCCAGTTGCAGTCTGGCAAAATAGTGGGCACTATATCTGCAGCGGCATAACGAGTTAATAATTTTACGGTTGCACTCAAGTGTTGATTCTACAACCGACTGTCAACGACCGTGGAATAAGTTTAGGATGTTAAACGACTGTTTGGAGTCACTCTTGAAACGGGTTGGCTGAAGAGGCCAAACATGAAAATGACGGACCAATATCAGGGCATAAAATTGCAGGACATAGCATTTTTATTGTTTTTGCTTTAACGTCTATTGTATGCAAAAAAAGATGTACTTACTTGCTTATTTTCGCATGTGCGGCGGTGTTGGTCATTTAGGCGTGTAAACGCGGAGCATCGTCTGCCATATGGTCTGACGTTGGGTGCAGTCATAGCGGACGAGTGTGCAATGCCAGTGACAGCTCTAGCTAGAGCGCTACAGTTCCTGCCGGTCAATTCGCGTGTTGATGACTGCCGACCGGTGTGCTATCATGACGACAACAGTTGCTGTAACAATACGCGTCAGACTAATTCTCATGACGCTATAGGCTTACGTGACTCACTAAATGACTAACTGATAGATTGATTGCTTGATAAGCTAGATTGGTCACTGGAACTACTACAACCATACACCAGACTAATTCTCATAACGTCAAGTCTGAGTTATCGGCGAAACAATCACAACAACAACTACTACTACTAATACTACTACTACTACTGTTGCTGCTGCCGCCGCCGCCGCCGCTGCTGCTGCTGCTACTACTACTGCAGATACTACTACAACTGTACCCATTAAACTAATTCTCATGACGTTCGGTCTAAGCTATCGCCTCTCGATTTCTACAACGTTGTCGGAGTAATAGCTGCCGAAAGCAGCCCGTCTTCAGTCATTGTTGCCAATCTGCTCAGCATGTTTTCCATTCCACAGGTGCTTGCTTGATAAATTCAAATAACCTATTAGACAATGTTTTAAAATACTAGTGTATTTAAAATTTTTAAAAAATGTTTTTTAACTTGTACTATATGGGTCATTGTCAGTTAATGTCGCTGCGAGCTAAACGGATATGTGCAGATCAGTCCGACGGCGACGAGCGACGTGCTGAGTAACAAGAACACGTTTCCTTACTTCCTCAGAATGTCGCCGCCAGATAGATATCAGGTATACATTTAATCTCTACTGTTTTACGTCACTGTCAGTTTTTAACAGTTAGCTAAACGACAACTGGAGATTAATTGATCGTTAATTTCAATTAGCAAAGGAAATGCATTTCCTGTTTAGCAAATTAGCTATTAGGCTCTCGCTGTCGCAGACGCATTGAGGCACAATAATAGCCTATAACCTTGTCTTGTAAAAAGGCGATTATGTGACTGTTTTTAAAACAACTGATTGAAATGATTTCAGACGCTTGTCGCGTTTTTGATTAAACTTTAATCGAAATTATAAGTAGAAAAATTTATTAATCGTTGAAATTTTTAACGATTAATCCCAGTATGTAAGGAACCATCAAGGTCAACTCGGCTTTTTATCTTTTCAGGGTAGGTAAATCGAGTACCGGCTTGTCATGCTGGGGTTAAGGCGGGGCGCATTTATTTGTGCTTAGTGACAGGTTACTGCGTGATCCCATATGACAGGTGACGTTCCGTATACGATGCGGTACTATACGATATTGAATTTACACTTTAAAACTGACAGACAGGCTGTCAATTAATTTAGCACATTAACTAAAAACTGAAATGTTCGAAATAAAAATAAAAAGAGAGAAACTGAAATAGAAGTACAGGTATAGTGTAAAACTTTACAATATCGGAAGTGGCAGCTGACTGGCATAAGCAAATGATACCGCAGCGCACTATGCGGCCATTTGTTGCCCGCGTCAGTGAACAATTATACGCGGTTTGCAGTCAGCAGACATACCACCGCCTTAATCAGCCACAATAGGCCTTTACCATATAGCCCGCAAGCCAGTACTCCTTTCCCGTCCTACTGAGAGTAGGAAGCTGAGTTGACCTAAGCACTTGATACTTCTAATCGTTTCAAACTCAAGCCACTGTTACTTGTAGGTGAAGGTGATGATGGACATCTTGTTGCACTTCAACTGGACGTACGTGTCGGTCGTCTACTCGGAAGGTTACTACGGTGAGAACGCGGCCGATCAACTGCAGTTGGCGGCCGCACGTCACGGTATCTGTGTCGGTTTGACACTGGCCCTGGCTCAGCACTCTGGCGTTTCACACGCTGTCGAGCAAGTCATCACCAAGCTGATTGAAATCGACGCTGCGACGTTCATAATCGTTAGCCCCGCCGCCAGCCTAGGTGATGAGCTGTGTACAGGTAAGTTGACTGAAATCGACGCGCAGGTAGTGATACTGTTCACACACCTGGAGGAGACCCGGACGCTGTTCAGTGCTGTGCAGCAGCAGCAGCTCGTAGGCAGGTAAACCCGAGCTGTTAGTCGGCTGAAAACTCATCTTTTCTCCAAGTATTTATTCTTATCTTATCTTTATTTTTCTCTTTCTTTCTTTCTTTATCTTTTTCTATCAGTCTAGCAGGTATAGTAGCAGCATCGTGTGTTATTGAAAGTAAGGAGGGGGCAGGAAGTTGCAATTTTCTAACAGACAGTCCGAATTTCCGACAGCATGTCTGCAAACAACTGAATATTTTCGACTGAAAATATGCTCTATGCTCAACAGTTTTATTGTGCCTGTAAATTTCTCCAAAATACGTAATATATATTTTAGAATTTGTATTGTTAAGAAAATATCCGAGAAGAAAATTTTCCGGCAGGCTGAAATTTCGAAAAGGGCAATTATCTCCTTGACATCTGCTATGACGCCATAAGTTTTACATAAATTTGTTGTCACTCAGGTTTTCCTGGCTAGCCAGTGAAGGCGTCGGGATGCACATCGATGACATGGGCGGCTTCGAGGACGTCCTGCTGGGTGCCATGACTATACAGACTTATACGACCCCAGACATAGTTTTTCATGACAATACAGACTTACACCATCCCGGTAACCGAGTTCCAGACGTACTTTGAGTCACTGACTCCGCAGAACACCAGAAACCCTTGGTTTCCACTACTAAAACACGTGGCAGGAACCCTTGGTTCCCGCTAAACCCCTCTATACGAACCTCTGGGTTCTTACCCTTGGTTCCCTCTACTGTGGTCTGAGCTCTTCGGTTGCACGTGGAATTCCAGCACAGAATGGAGCAATGTAACTCAATGATAAAAGCTTTATAGAGTGTGTTTAACTCAGAGTTACACATAGGACCACACAGCGTTGCCTACCACCTGACACAGGTAAACGTAAACGTGAACTTCAGTCATAGAAGCAGACCGGTACTAGACTTACCTACTCTGGAGTGATGGAGCAATGTAACTCACTGTAACAACACTCTGGATTTGCGCATTCCGGACTCAACTGGCTACATGCCCGAGTGCACTGTGTCCATCATACTGGACACGGTTGACGTCTATGTGGACGCTATCAGTCGCCTGGTCAGTGACTTGTGGCTAGCTACTACCCAGTACCCACGTCGTTAAGACGTGTTTAAAGTGACAGAAATGACATGACCTGTTTAATGAACTTCGGTTTAGTTTATGTCATTTCATTTCATTTATATCGTTTGGAACACGGCCTTGCCGCACAAAACAGTTTTTTAATTCTATGATAGTGTGTCGCTAAAACACTTTTCCATTTACTCATTTACTTACTGGTCAGTGACTTGTGTGAGAACGACGTCACTGGCGGTCATTGCGTGACCGGACAACGCCTGCTGCCTTACCTGCTTTCAACCAATTTAACTGGCTACAACGGAAACATTTCCTTTGACAAGAACGGCGACATTTTTCGGCATGCGTTTCTGGAATTTCATCCCTTTTGTCACTCAGGTCTAGCCTATATATAGCTTTCGGATTTGCTGGGAACACAAAAGGTTAATTTTAAGCATTTGTGAATCGGGAACTTTACCGGTGAATGCGCCAGACACAACGGAAACATTTCGTTCGATAAAAATGGCGATATTCTCGGTCGATGTGAAACTACAACAATAACAACAACATAACGACGATAACGACAACAAAAGCGAAGAAAAAACACAAAGGAGAAATGGAGAAGACAGAAAAACAAAGAAGAACACAAAAGAGCAACAACAACGACAACAAGTTTTGGCAACAGCAGTAACAGCTAAGATTTGACAGAAACGGCAATATTCTCGGTCGCTACGGGATCGTGAATTTTCAGCCGGTCGGGTCACCCGGTGCGTTCGAGGCGCGAGATGTTGGCGTCTGGGATACGATCACCGAAACACTCGACATTAACGCGTCACACATCATATGGTCTTCTTCTTCATCATCATCAGCAGCAGCAGCAGCGGCGGCGGCGGCTAGCAATCCGCCGCGATCTAGCTGCGGCCGGGCATGCGCACTGGGCGAGATCTACCACTACTTCCGTACCACGTGCTGCTGGGAATGCCGACGATGTGGTCCCAACGAGATCGCCGTCGACAACGCCACAAGATGTCAGACCTGCCCGCAGTTCTACTGGCCGGAGCCCGTGAACCACACCGACTGTTTGCCCATCAAACCGACTCTAATCTCGTACACTGACGCTGTCGTCGTCGTGTCTGCCGTCTCTACGGTCGTCGGAATTTTATTCAGTTTGGTTGTTCTCACTATCTACATTGACGTACATGCAGGTGCGTCGCGGTAACGTGCTTAACCGGGCGTATATTCAGCGAGGAATTTCTGGCCGAGTCTCTTAATTTAACACCCAGAAGCACAAAGTAGTAGAAGAAACATATTACCAGACTGTGACAACTTGAAGAACGGCCAGACAAGACAAACACGCAAACTGATGGTAGACATTAAGACTTAGTTTTATTGTTTTTTTTCCTTCCAGAAAAACCTTGTCGAATTTCTGGCCGAAGCTTTATTATCTATGACCAAACTCTTAAATCCATCGTCGGTGAAGATGTGGCTATCGTATAGCTGGCGCTCTTTCGACACAGCACCAGCACGTGACAGACAGACAGACAGACAGAGGAACAAACATGCTGCATGCAGCCGTAACAGTTCAGTGTGGTTGTTCTCGGCATCTACGTGCGTCACAACAACGCCCGTATCATCAAGGCAACGAGTCGCGAACTCAGCTACATGATGCTCGCTGGAGTCGTCATACAGGCAAGTATGTAGGCTACATGTAATTACTTCCGCCAAGGAGGTTATGTTTTTGCCGGTTTTTGTTTGTCTGTTTGTCTGTCTGTTAGCAAGATAACTCAAAAAGTTATGGACGGATCTTTCTGAAATTTTGAGGGTATGTCAGGCATAGCAAAAACTACCAGTGATTCAATTTTGGGGGTAATCCGGCAGGAATCCTGGATTTTGGATCACTTTGAAATTTTCGTTACCATTGCGTTAAACGGGGCATAAGGGAACAGCTGGCAAAGTGAATATGGTGACGCCACCTGGCGAATAGCTTTACCTTGGCCGATGTACCTGCGGGCTACGACTGCTTTCTAGTTGTAAGGCCAATCACTATGACATGCCATGATGAGTGATTCGCTCTGGTAAAATTACTAGCAGGCAAGCATTTTGCTCTAGCACATAAACTGGAACAAATAAAACTGTTTTGAACGAAACTGAAATGAGGAGAATGGAGCAAGTTAGGTAAGTCTATGCAAAAAAGAACAAACAAATCCTGACGCAAACCGATCCGAAATCAAAAGAGCTGTGACAGTGGGCTAATTAATCGTTTAATAAAATTTTATGTATAGTCCAACTTACATGATCACAGTGCATCAATGTTAAACTGGACGGACGAAGTCGAAAAACGAACGTCGTGCTCTGAAAATCGATGAATATTTATCATGGATATTATAGCCAAAAGTATGGAGGCATGTTTTTCTGACCCACGTTGTATTTGTAGTATGCATTGGCGCTGATGCGAGCCGTCGCTCGACCGACGACCGTGGAGTGTTTCGCCAGTCAGATCGGCTTCAACGTCAGTGTCACGTTTACCTACTCGCCGCTACTCACTCGCACAGTCCGCATTTACCGCATTTTTACCGTCACAGGCCAGCGCGGCAAACACCCACCTTCATTCGCAGTATCAGTCCGCTTGGGGTTAGGTTCTGGTTATGCTGCGGGTTAAGGTTTTGGTCGGGGTTATAAAGCGAACATTTGCTATCGTTTATGTTGTTTATACTTCTGGGCTATGGTTTTAATTATAATTAGAGCAAACATCCACCTTTATTCATAAGTCCGTTGGCTCAAATACTCATTGCAAGTGGACTCATCTTGATTCAGGTGAGCAGTAGTAGTAGACTAGATGTAGTAGTAGAAGGCCTAGCAGTAATATTAGTATGGCAGTAATAGTACCCTGAGTCCCAAAACAACTTGCTTTTGCCAGAACTTTGTCAAATTTTCACCGAAAGTTGGAGTTCGTGTTTTGTTATTAGATAGCGTTGTGTGCGGCCGTATCATCGGTTAGTCCTCTGTCAGTGGTACCAGTAATGCCTGACACCGGGCGGCCTGTGGTTGAGCTGATCTGTCAAATACCCTGGCGAGTGATCAGCGCACCGCGGTGCAGCATGCAGTCATACCACTGTCTTACTGTGATCAGTGCACCGCTCGCCTACAACGCTCTGTTGGTCTTCGTCTGTGCCTACTACGCCTTCAAGACTCGTCATCTGCCGGACAATTTCAACGAGGCTCGCTTTATCACCTTCTGTGTACGTACGTCCTCTGCTAATTCTTTAATTACTTGATTTATTAATTTACTTTTTATAGCCCATGTTACTCAGTTCTCTCGTTGGGGCTGAAATATTAAACTAAGAAAATTATGTCTGCAACTGTCGTAGAGCGAAGTTGGAAATTGGGATCGTCTTTGCCGGACGTTGTATGTACGGTGAGGGACAAACGCTAATTGACATTTATTTTAACTTTACATATTTATTTATTGCTATTGTGATCACCATAAATTTTAGTGTCTTTTGTATATGTTTTATGCTACTTTGTACAGGCTTTTTATATAGTACATGTCACTGCCGTGCAGTTGAATCCACAAATTCGTACGTAACGGGCTGCTGACAATGCTCTAATAATATAGTTTAGGCCTGGGGACCGAGGTCTTGGTCTTGGTCTAAAAGAAAGTTATGTTTACATCCCTGCAATGCTAAGTGCAGGTTTACATGACGATCGTGATCTGGATGGTGTTCGTTCCGTCCTACTTTACGACGTTCCGCGCCGTCCAGCAAAGAATATTCGTCTCTCTGGCGCTCGTACTCAACGCCAGTAACATTCTGCTGTGTCTGTACGTGGCCAAGATCTACGCGCTGTACCACGGCCTGGGTGCACCCGACAGCAAACAACCACGCATATCCAGCAACCTGCAGGTTAACTGACTTGCCAGCGTCTTAAACACTATTTGGGGAGAACAGTGTAAGCACAATAGGCGTTCAAATAAACAAAAATAACGTCAAGAACATCCCGATATTATCGACTGTAACTTGAAAAAAGATGACCGGATTTTAATAATTTGGACAAGTATTTTGGATGGTGTTTTCAGCTGCAAGACGTCACGCCGGTAGAGCCGAGCGCACGTCCAATGACACTATCCTCCGCACACGGTTCACGCAGGACGTTCAAAACCCGCTACATCACATATAGGCCTTTCGTTGCAAAAATTGCAGCTTACCGTATGGTACGTGCAAAAGAGACCATCGTAACAATACCACAGTAGGGAAGATTGTCACGATATAGGCCAACTATGGCATGTGCAAAATACGACGGTACACCATGGTAATGCCGAAAGAGGAGAATATGGTATTATTATCATCGTACTGGGAAACGGTTCACGCAGGACGCTGACTCCATCGCCGGATAAGAATTCTCCGTCGGCATGCAGCTGCGACAACGTGGTCGTGATTCACCACCGTGACGTCACCGACGTTACCATGGCGACCGCAACAACAACATCCGACCATGACGTGGTGGTTAATGTTGTCGTCTACGAGCAAACGGATGATGATGATGATGACAAGAATGATGACGTCGAGCGGAATACAGCGACGGAACTTGATGACAGAGTAATTTAAACTAGATGTCATGCAATTACTGTGTTGTTACTGTTGTACTGGACAATATTCGTCAAGTTATTCGGTGTAAAACGTTTGCCCACATTTTGGGCAAAGAGCAGATGATTCTCAAAATTTGTTCTGTCGCGCCGTCGTCCGGCTCGTGTCAGTCTTTCGACCACCCCGACTAGTTCTTTTCTTCTCTTTAGCATCTTCTTCATTCATTTCAATTTCATTTACTACCGACTCGGACGCCTCTGAATCAGACCCACTGGCCTAGTTACACTGTTAGGAGGAGGCAACATAATATTTCTTCAGGGCTGTATGGCGGTCGGAGGGGTATCCGTCCCTGCCTGCTACATCATCTGCATCCTGACGGTGACTACCAGAATGAGTGATGGGCTGATCAGTTGCAAGCGTTTATTTGTTTCGTGACTTTATAGTTTTTCCTTTAAGAAAAACGATTCAGCACTTTAAATAGATAACACAGGTTTAATCAATAACGGCCTCACAACACTTCTTCAAACTCTAAACTAAACTGTGACTCAACTTCAATCAACAAACAATTCAATGAACTTCAACATTAATTGCAACTTCAACATCACGAACTAACATAACTTCAACTAGTATGCTAAAATAAGGGCCAGGTTCCAAAACGTGACCTTGCGCAGTCTTCCTTTACTGTAATCAATATATCACAGGCGCGCGGTAGCGCAGCCCTGTGTTAATGGCGACCAGCTAAGTCAATGGAGAATGGCAAAATTCGACCCCGCGCAGATCCGAAACCCCTCAACCGATCGACACAAAATTTGAAACAGGTGATTACGTCCGCGAGACGACCCCCTGTGCAAAATTTCGTGCAAATCCGTCCATTGGGGGCTTCTCGGCAAATGGGTGAAAGATAACGAAAATAAATGCACAAAACATCAGTTTATACACTTGTTAACGGCGACATGCAATGAGTGACACATCGAAAACAACAAAAATCATAAAAAGGTGATATCACTCACCATCACATTGTCTAACTGTCAATGTGCTGTTGAATAATATCACCTTTTTATGATTTCTGCTGTTTTCGACGTGTCAGTCATTGCATGAAATTTGAAAGAGGTGATTACGTCCGCGAGACGACCCCCCTGTGCAAAATTTCGTGCAAATTCGTCCACTCTCGATCGCTTTTGTCGACCTGAAGGCTGCTTTTGACTCGGTGGACCGCAAGGCCTTGTGGTGCTTGTTCCGCAGTTACGGTCTTGACAATAAAGTTATGTACCTCATGGAAGCACTTTACACAGATACCTGTAGCTGTGTCAATGTGGATGGAGTGATGTCCGATTCCTTTGCAGTTGACAGTGGCGTCAGGCAGGGTTGTCGTATTGCTCCAGACCTCTTCTTGGGACCTATGGATTACGTGATGGAGCGTACAGTGCATCGGGGAATGACTGGTGTTACCTTGGAGCACGAGATTTTCACCGACCTTGACTTTGCAGACGATGTCGCATTACTTGCAGAAATGCTGGAAGTTCTTGTCCTTGCCCTAACAGTACTGCATGAGGAGGCAGCTACCTTTGGGCTTCAGATTAATTGGTCCAAAACCAAGATTATCCAATTTGGCAACCCAGCTCCATGCCCAACAGTCCAGGTGGCAGATGGACTTGTTGAGGTGGTCGATTCATTCGTCTATCTGGGCAGTATGATTGACTCCTCTGGTGGCAGCAGAGGCGAAATCCTTCGCCGGATAGGA
>Ga0209367_1007924_pt1 | contig 14586 bp, 11 predicted proteins | sample WorMetLIZISLAND2_FD_187412 | JGI IMG/M metagenome (GOLD analysis project Ga0209367, IMG submission 187412) | Marine gutless worms symbiont microbial communities from Max Planck institute for Marine Microbiology, Germany - Olavius geniculatus... ... | reverse complement strand
GTCAGAAGCGTCTGTCCGGAGTGGTACTTGGCCAGTAGACGGCGTCCGGTCGAGCTGTGGCGTGGAAGACAGATCAGACTGACGCTGCGCTGACTGGTCGTCTCGGCCGAGCAGTGGCGACGACAGACCGTGATCGGGCTGCGTGAGAAGCAGACTTCGTCATTGCCCATGAACGGATACGTGCGCACCACCTTCAGCGTCTTCTCCTTCTTGCAGAAATCTGTGTTCACATCAGCATTATTCAGTCATTAGAATGCTGTATCGATTCGGTCAGCAATGTAGCAGTGACGTCTTGCAGTTTTGTCTTTGTATAATTATACAGTTTACCAAATAAATGCAGCACCAACCACTTGCCAATCCCAGCAAAATGACATGGAACGAAAACTTGAATAACTAGAAATTTGGGGCAAAGCCCAGTGTGAGTCCTCCCGGCGTCCTAAGTCCGATTGGGGGGGACAGTTTACGGGGCTCACATTCCTTTCGTAGCCAGCTAGGTCGACTCAGCCTTCTACCCTCCATGGGACGGTAAAATGAGTAGTAACTCATTTACATGGGTTACGGAAGGTGGGGATCTTGGTACAGCTGACTGGGGTTGCCTAGCCGGCCGCTGCGCCTGTCTGTGTTTGCAGGCTGCACACGGTGGCTGTGCGGCAGGCGGCTCTGGTTAGTGAAGAAAGCGCATTAGAGGCGTGCTCGCGACGATGCGCTATACAAACTGACGACCTTTACATACTCGGTAAAAACACTCTAATAGCCCCTACTATTAAATACTCAACTTAAATCTTGGCTGCCTAACTGTGATGCAAAGTAAACTGCTGCTGTACCTTGGTGTCGGCGTCTGAGCTGAGTCTCGTAGTCGCTGGCATCACAGGAACTGGAAGGCAGAAGGTTGTCCATGACGAACAGTCGTGAGTCAGACGTGATCTGGCTGTCGAGGGTCGTCATGTCGTCGCTGTTGTCGTAGTTGTTGTTGCCGCACAGACCACACAGCTTGCCTTGCAGACAGCTCAGCGGTGACATCTAACGGCCATCACACACGCCAACAGTTAATACGACATTAGGTAAACGTAAAGGTGCCGTACATCCCATACGGAGCGTAGGTGGGGTTCCCGGTTACCCAATATGGTTATGATAAACTTTTATCGGCTAATAAAGTCACAAAAAAGATCGTCGGATACACGTAGAGATTGACGACGTGTTTTACACACCGTTCTGCGAAAAACACAGATCGTGTTTTTTTCTGGTCGTATTGTGTGCATTATAATCGCAGGTCCAAAAATGTTCAAGAACGGCGTAATGTAGTTGGAAAAACATGAGAGCTTATGTGTAGGTTTCTTGACAATAATAAACATTAACCATACTTTAAAATGAACGGTTCAACAACCGAAAAACTGCAAAAGTTTGTTTAGCAGCATGCCACAATTGCCACATTAAGATAAAGGTTGGTCATTTTTAAATAAGATCGAATCGATTGATCGTTGTTCAGAAATTCAAGTAGCAAACTACAGCATTCGTAAAAAGCCTCGTGTGTGATTTAGCACATGTTTTGAATTAAATGCTTTTCCTGGTTCTGCTTGCTGAACTCAAATGTAAGTGTAAAATAAAATGACTTTTATGCATCTTGTACTGACTGACTTATCTACACAGTGTAAACTGACCTTGACGAAGATCTTGTTGCGTTCGCTGAGTACAACCGTGAGACCGAGTTCAATGGCTTTGATCTTGATGCCTTCGCCAGTGTTCTTCTCAATGACAACCGTCGGTTCCGAGCTGAATACAGACACACGATAGTGTGCCTATTTACCGCCTCTCTCAGATGTTTGTTTGAAAGTGTTAACTGACAGCTAAGTCCACTTCTCGTTAGCAATAGCCACTTGTAACATAGGCCTATCTATACATGTAAAATAGCCGCTAAGTCGAGAGTTGAAAAAAATTATTTTGTCTCAGTTAAACAGAAAAAGTATATATCAAATACGCAGAGTTAAGCACACGTTACTTCTGTAGACAAAACGATAACTGTGCAGCAAACCTGAATGATAACTGTGAAAGTGTATTTATTTAAACACCTTGGCCCGAAATTGACATAAAATTGTGTAAAAATTTATTGTGATAAAACGTTTATTAGCAAGACTGATAAATGACAATAACGTACAAAAAAACAAAATTAACAAATTTAATAACTTAAAACAAATTGCATCAAACATTACGATTTAAAAAATAAACTATCTAAATAGTTGTTAATCAGGGTATAGAAGAAACAAACTAAAATTTTTCACTGCTGAACTGAATGATTTAAAGGTTTGCTGAGCGGCAAGTAGAACGTATGTGTTACCTCGAAGAAGAGCCAGACGGCAGTTGAACTGGTGAGGACGAACTGACACGCATCTCCTGGCCATTGACGACAAGAACGACGCTTTCGAACGACGACGACTGCGGCTCTAGCTTGAGTTCGTAGCTTGGAACAATCATCTTGACGCTCCAGCGGCCGTACTTGAACGAACCTTTGACGGAGAAGAGGCCGCGCTGGCTGCAGTCCTGGGCTAGAAGGACATCGCATCGGCTGGATGGAGTGTCCGACGTGTAGATCGGTAGGACGAGAGGAACGCCGTCGAATGTCACCATCTTGTCACTGTGCACTTTGCACACGCCTGCACAGGCCGGGCCACGCATAAATTAAGCTCCTAAGTGTTTGTCACTCATAACTGCTTTACCTTTTAACTGCGTCAAATATAAAGCTATTTACAAAAAAATACCTGTCAACGAAGTAGGCCTACGTTGCAGAAAAACTAAGTTTGTAATTGTCATCGTTAATAATGCTGTAGTATCAGTGACGAAACTTCTGACTCCGCAGACCCCGCAATGCGGGGGCTCGTGGGTCTACGGAACGGAGCTCACAATTATAATGTTTTTTTGCTCAGCAAAAACACAAAATATGATGTTACCAGATGCGGTTTTAGAATGCCAAAATGCTCTAAAATGCGTTTTTGGCCGCTCTCTGCCCTGGACTCTGCTGGGAAGCTCACAACGCTCCCCCAGACCTTTGACGGCATTGGAAAGAAGAAAAAAAAGCGTAAGGAGGAAAAAAATTACAAAACAAAAGATTAGAGCAAAAAAAGAGAACGTGCAGAGAGGAAAAAATGATTTTTTACAAGTGCGAAAAAAACGACATTTAAAGTTACGCCACTGTGTATTATGCAAAACGCGTCGCCACTGTAGCATGTGAAAGATAGTCAGCCAAGTCATTTACAGTGTCAGTATCGTTAGCTACAATAAAGACGCTAATTAGCTAATTTGTGTAATTTACAACTCATGTGCTGTCAAGAAAACAAAAGAATTCCCAGTTTTGCTAAATAATAATCTATAGTTCTCAGCAAGGTGTAACGCTGTATGAAAGCCTAACCATTAGCCGACTTCGGTAATTATAACAGCAAAGTTTAATAGCTGATTGTAAAGCAGCAAAAATCATTAATAAAATCGATCGCATCACTCGTACCGGACACGCTAGGCAGGTAGTTGCTGCTGTAGGTGTTGTAGCTGTCGAACTGTGGCATTTCGAACTGTTCGATGTCGAGACGAGTGTAGTTGGTGTAGTACTCGTACGGGCTGACGTCGTGCAGGCGCGGATGGGAGTATTGTGAGATTGGCCAGCTCAGGGGCATGTCGAGCAGGAAGTCAGTTTCACGCGGAGACATTATTATCACGCTCAACTGCACAGCATCACACACACAGGAAATGTGTCCTATCGTTCGTTATCGGTCACTGTAACACGGTATAGTTCGTAAATGCAACAATCAAAGTCGGCGAAAAGCACCAGTTTTTGAGCACGAGTATGCCTTCGACCACATAAGTTATCTACTGTACACATGCAGGCCTACTTAAAATTTAACACAAACGACTACGTCGACGACATAAACCGAAGTAAAAAAAATTATAAAAAAATAAACCCCGTCGGGCCGCTTTGGCAAGTAAGTGAAAATATTATGTTCACAATTATTTTTACTTTTTAATTTTTAGTTTTTGACTTCTTGCCAAGTTCTGCCAAATAGTTTTTGGTGTGTCGCAAATAAAGATTCGTGCTGTCGCCCCTACACACTAATGTAAATTAATAACTTTTTTATGTTTAGTTTATATGCATTATTTGTATTTTGTTGAAATTTACCTGACGTTTGTTAAATCGTTTATTCGTGTAAACAGATATACGAACAGTGAACAACCGATAAGAAAACAGCTACAGCGGTCAATGAAGCAATCACCTTTTCGAGTTTGCTGACATACTGTCCAAGGACAGTGATCTTGTTTTCTGAAGTGGTTTCTGGGATTGCGATCTTCAGGTGCTTGTAGCAGGTCATCTTGATGTAGTCAAGGACGTTTTGGATGTACTTCTGACTTGAACGGCTGATCTGTCAACAAATCAGCAATTGCCGTCAGCTGAACGTGATTTGAACTTCATGGTTGTTATCGCAGTCACAATCGCCCACTTTGTCAAAACGGGGAGACGTGTTCATACAGTATATAGCAATTTGTAATTTTTATAACATTTTTCATCAGATAGGCGTATCGTTATGGCAAATTCTAATAAAAATGTTGGGCAAGATACTGATGTAGAAAACGTTAGTGTGAAGTTTCGACAAATTAAACGGTTTGATAATGCATGACGTTAAAATTTCCGACACTTAGTGACAATGATTTACTCATCAACTGATTGATTGACTGAATTCTTAGCTAACCGGCCACTAGCAGTGACGTCGTTACAAGGCCTGAGGGCAATTTCACACCCAATTTTGGGCTGTCATAAAACTGTCAAAAAAATTTAGTTTTGTCAGAAGAATTGTTGTGTAACTATTCAAAACATGAAGCTGAAACACCCATTTTAAAAACGTAAAAACAAAATTAAAATTTTAGGCACCGATAATCTGCTCTGTCGAAAATTTCAGCTGTCTGTCGCAAAATTGCAACTTGTGTTGCGTTTCGCCTAATTTCTTAGCTCACAACGTCTCTGGCCACCGTCTGCGCTTCTTAGTGAATTAATGTGATGAGAAACAGTAGTCACATACGCGCGGCAGTTCAAATTCGGCGCCGTAGTTGTGGACTTTCGGGGTGAGTGAGACGAAATGGTCGTTGGGCTGGTCGTGCTCAATGCCTTCCTGTCTCAGTACACTGTTCCAAGACGAACTGCTCATTTTCCAAGCCTGTATACCAGCCAGTCACAAACTCACAACACACGGCGTCACGATCAATTACATCATAGTACAGACCCATTCGCTATATAGGCCAAAGCAACGCTCACGCTGTATCACGATGTACGCTTTTCTGATTGTCGAACACATGCCAGAAATATATAAGCAAAAACTAATTTCATGTTTTATGTTGTTTTCTTTACAAAAAACTGTTCGGTTTTATTTAAGGCAACTGTAACCGAATCTCAACCTGGTTTTTCCTGCGACATTTTTTGTTTCAGTGTAGTATTATTTTACCGTCAAAGATATACTAAACGATTCACTGATTCACTTGTTGTTCATAATTTTTTTTTCTTTAGACAAAATTGTCTGAGGTAATAATCACCCAGTAAAAAACTAAAATAAAACTCGTTATTGATCTACGACAGCATTGTCACGTGCACTAACGGTAGCGAGAAACTGCCGGTATTCTACCGATGTAGGCCTACTAGTGGGTTTATGTAAGACTAGCCACTGCAAGATCCAACAATTCTACCTTTGGTTCTGGGTAACTAACTAATTAAGTACGTAAATAGGGCCTTGTAAGCCCTATGCAGACATTTATAGTGCGCCAAAAGTTGGCTGAGTTGGCTTCAATCTGGCGCATTTTAGCAAAGTTAACAATCGTCAAAAATTTCTAAGACATGAGTCGGTCGGTAATTCGTGAGTTCTGCACTTGAGAGATAAAAGCTAAAAAAAACTAATTAAAAAACGCAAGTAAGTAGCAGTAGTAGGCCTACACACAGCGCGCTAACCGCATCAAACCCAGAAACGTCCAGGTGCTAAACGAACGAGAAGCAGAAATGTTTGAGTTGGCGTCTAATGCACAAATGCATAAAAGTAAAGATTGTTATTGTGTTACTTCGTTCGTCCTACAATTTGAGAGTAAAGAAACAATCCCCTTTAGAAATAACTAAGTTTAAGGTTTACGTCTTACCTTGGTCTTGAAATGATTTTCGCGGAAGCTGTGGCGTCCCCAGTGGACGTCCAGTTTGCCGATGACGTCACCGGATCTGACGTGATGTGACAGACTCTCGATTGAGACCGGGCAGCGAAGCAGACCGTTCAGCATCAGCTTGAACTTGGGCATCTCCTCATTCTCAATACCGACAACCTGTATAGAACAACATCAAACCATGCCTTCAGACAATTGTGCCGTGGAAGAGGAGAAACAGGGCGATAATTGCTCTTAAATTTGTGTTCATTAAAAATGTTCTCCTTGCAAATTTTTTCTTCAAAAATGCCAAACTTGAAGCTGAAATCCTTCGTACTGCTAGCATAATGTCAGTTAATGTAGTAACAAATAGTTGCATACGCCGTTGCATTGCCGTTCCATTAGCGTAGCTCATTCTGTACCGAGTAGATTGTAAAACAAGACAAAGTCACAAGTTGGCTGACAAAGTTGTTGAGTTGAAACGAGTCTAAGCCTGCTTACTGTAGAATGTTTTATCAAACTGGATTATTAGATAGAATGTTTGCTAAAAACAGTTCTGGAAAAGTCGTGAATTAAGACGACAAACCGTTGCTATAATTTTAGCATGTACAGTCCATGTGCATCTACTTCGGACGTTAGTCGTTCAAAACAACTAAAACCTTTGCAAAAACTGTTTGTGAATAAACTTATAAGTTAAAATTTGCCAAATTAAATTAGGCAGAGATAGTATTTCTATGAGTTTGTATAAGTTATTACGCAAAAGTTGGCTGTATTGCAGGCCTATGTATTGTACCTGCAGGTTGATCTGGTGTTCGAGGAATTTCTCTTCAGGGATCCATGTGAGCTTGCCCTGGACGCGTTTTTCTGATGATCTGAATCCACGAAGTTTGAGCTCCATGAGAAGTTCTACCTTGCGCGGGGTCGAGATGACGTTTTCCATTTCCACAGGCGAAAACTCTTCCATTTCCGTGGACTCACGATTGCTCAGTCTACAGCGACAGCGACGTCATGCGTTATAACTTATGTAGGGTGGGCAACAATTTTCAATTTTTCGTCAAAGAGGTGCAAATTTTAGACGGAAAAAAATTATGATGCTCAAACTTTCACTTTTACCCTTAAGTGCTTAAAAATATACCAAAGTAAAAATTTTTAGAGTAATTTTTGTGGTATTTTTGGGTAAAAATTTTCCGACAAAAAAGTTTTCCGACAGGCCAGAATTTAGAGGGCCCCACCCATCGCCATCATTGCCAAGCCCGTTGCTTCCATTTCTCCCCGTCTGTCCCCTGCCATGACGCCACTGTGCAGAAGAAAAAAAAAGATTTCGCATAGACAGCTCTAGGTCAGTTTCGAGGGAGCTCATCTCCTTTTGGCGCCTTGAGCCGGCGAGGGTTCAACCCAATTGAGCTAGCATACAACCCAAGTCGGCCGGATAGTCGGCTCTAATTAACAGCCAGCGCCTTTAACTGACTGGGTCGGTATACCAGCAGTCCTGGCCACAGGGCCTACTGTTACGCAGAACTCACCGTTTCTTCCCCAGTGATGGCCGCAACCACCGCCAGTACTCATTTTACCATCCAACGGAGGGTAGAAAACTGAGTCGATCTAGTTGCCTTGGCTTCCTATACCGTGGACAGTCACCCATCCAAGTACTAACCGGGACCGGCGTATAGTAACTTCGTTGATCGAACGAAACGCGTTACTGCTACGCCAAGCCACCAACTGTGCAGCGAGGTAGTTTAATCAGATTTATTATTTCTTTGAAACTGCTGCATACCATCAAGTTCAGTCTTATGTTTTTGTTGCACATCAAATATTTACGACAAGAAAAAATACGCACTTGACTTAATTCGAAAACGAGTGTTTTCTCACGCTGCACCGGCTGCGTGAAACGGTCTGTCACCGTCGCTTCAACATATATCTAATGGGGTGTTTACACGATCCAGCAAACGTCCAGCAAACTTCCAGGACGTTTGCTGAAAGTTAGCTGGAAGTTTGCTGGACGTTTGCTGGATCGTGTAAACACCCTACGAAGGTGCGTAAAAAGCGACGTAACTGAACTAAACTAAACTGACATAGTTTAGTTTTTGACCAACTGACCAATGGGCAAGCAGTAACGCATTACAGTAGACACAGTTTAACGGTGTCGGTAATCTACGTGACTACGCTCACGTACGTGTCAACCAACGACCAACGGGCTTGCCGTGCTTCCCATTGGTCAGTTTACATCAGTTCTGTTCAGTTACGTCGCTCTGTAGACGCCTTAACACTGGAACCGTAAACAATACCGTTTCGTCGAGCGCTTTGTCACAAAATTTGAAAAATCAGACAAATGTCAAGTTGTCTCAGGCTTTATCTTGTAAGCTACTAGTCATTTTTGCAAGTAATTTTTTGATTAATTGACTGATTGACTGATTAGGCGTGTTATCTGTTGCTGCTTTAAGTAATAATCGATGTTTAAAATCAATAAAATTAATAAGAAGCGTACGCAAATTACCTGTAGTTTCTTGATTGTGATGAATGAGTCGTAGGCTCGAAGGTATTCTGAACTCCTTCTTCTTCGTACAAGTTTTGCGCCAATTTCTTGATCTTCACCGCAGAACATACAACACAAAGCAGCAGTTACTGTTTTGGTTAGACTAATTTACAGATATCTGCTGTTAGCTTCATTCTACATGTATCTAGTAATATGAACAAAAATACCATTAAATGTACTGATCAGTAATCTAAAACAATTCCGCATTGCCGATTAAGTAAAAAAAATGACGTTTATATTACGCCACAATGAATGGCAACTAAAAACTTACATAATGCGTGTTTGTGTGTGTTAATAATCCGGATGCTGAAGAACTGTGCAACAAGCGACGTTTCCGTCTAGCTGGTTATTCGCAGTGACTCTTTGCGAAAAGTTGCGTTTGAAACTGTTTGTTTTCAAAGCGCTGTCACTTTGCCTAGTCTCGGCGTTGGCAAGAGACATCTTTCACATTCAATACATAATTCGTTTGCTACGCTGAGATTTTTTTTCAGTTTCAATAATCTGTCATCAATTTTCGTGCGGTAGTTAAACTATAAACCGGTGATTCTAGGTAGCCTGCCTTGATGACGATCTCCTTGGTGGATGATGAGTCGTGGGGTGAGTAATCAATGCTGATGTGCTGCTTGCCAGAGAGCGGCATTGGTGGACACCAGCTAGACATACACTTGGTCCACTGAGCCTTTACGTCGAATGACGCACCCATCCAAGAGCACGGCAGACTCTTCTGTACATTATATACACATGACAACGGTTTAGCGGCCTGTGGGGTAAAGATTAAAACGATAGACTTGCGATCAAAAGATTATAGGTTCGACTCTTGGTCGGGTCGATAAAAAGTGGTTACTATCTAGATGGGTGACTGTATTTGGGCAGGTAAGCCATTTCGGTATATAACCGAACTCAATCTTCTGACCTTTCGGGGGTACGTAAATCCAGTAGCAGTTCTAATCCACAAAATCTGGGGAGCACGGTCCCATGGCGAGCGCGGAACCCCCAGCGGAGTCCAGGGCAGAGCCCCTGGTCAGGGAGTCACAGGGGCAAGGCCCCTGAAGCTGAAGCATTTTGGTTTTTGGACGTTCAATGAAAGCTGCAAATTTGCCCATTTTTCGAAACTTTGGAAACACAAAGACATCAGATATTTGTCTTATCTTTGCAAAAAATCACGGGTGGCCACCAAACTGGGAGGCCAGGAGCAAAACTGGGTGGCCTGTGCCCCTCGGCCCGGGCCTAAAACCGCCACTGCGAAAATCAGAGAGTGTCTGGTTGGTGTTTGCCTGTGTCGGGTGGCATGTTACACTGTGTGATCCCAAGTGGTAGGTTACTCTCCGTAGCTCTGATATGGGTTATCATTAGGAGTTACAGACAACCTTTAGCATTTCTAACCTGTTTACAACACACTGTGTGTGCTACGGTTGCATTTTGTGATCACCCCGTGCAGGGGCTAACTTGTGATACGAATTTAATTTGACATGAAAATTCATTACCGACATAATCATGAAACCCAATCAAACCCAATGTGTCATCATGCCTCATAAGTGTATTTGCCGAATGGCATCTAAATCCGTTAAACTGTTCAAGCGGGTTGCACTTATGACGGACAGATCACGTTAGCGAAAAGTATACAGCTATAGGAAGAATCGCTAGGACTAGATCTTTTCCGGTAAATAATCTAGTAGCAGACATTAGTTGGTAGGGACCTCGATGACGGAGGTGCGGACGTTCTGGCGACTGTACAGAGTCATCATCTCGTACTCGAACGGCTGCTGGTGCTGCGACGTCGGCACATAGACGACCAGGTTGACCGGCTCGACCTTAGCATTGACCACCTTGACGCTGCGTGTCGGCGGGTCGTACCTGATGACGACCTTGCTGTCGGTCGGGTCCACGATCAACTCGCTTTTGAACGGCTTGTTGAGCAGGACATTGGCTCTGATGGCGCTGCTGCTGCGAAGCCACCTCATGTCGACGCCCATGTACCCGAACACTTCCATGTTCATACTGCGACAACAGCAGCAACATCATCATCATCATCACGCTGATGATGATGATGATGATGAAAGATGAATAAACTTTAGCGTGGCGTTAAGTCCTAAGACTACAAAAACACACGTAACAATAAGTTTAACAGTGAAGTCACGTAATAGTAGTCAGCGCAATGAGACGTTCTTAGTCATGTCTGTAAGACCGGGCAAAAAGTTCGGTTTTCAGTCTGTTGCGGAAAACTTGCAACGACGGCGATGACCGGACTGACTCCAGCAAACTGTTCCAGACCGATGCAGCAGTCGCTGGAAAGGTGCGGTCGCCAATGGTAAAACGCACAGTGAACGTGAACGTGAACGTCCGTCGTACGCCTATTTTTGTTATCTTACTCAACGGGGGTCGAAAGGTCGTGGAGCAGAGCTCCTGGTCAGGGAGTCAGTTTTTGGGCGTTTAATGAAAACGACAAATTGGCCCACGTTTCATAAAATAGGAACCACAGAAAACCACGGATATTTGTGTTGTCCCCAATGGGAGCAACGCACTATGATCCTCTAAATACACAAATATCTGTGGTTTTATATATAAATGACCAAAGTTTCCGTAAATGTAAACTTTCAATGAATTTGAGTTGCTCCAAAATTGTCAATTGTTTTCAGGCTGAAATAATGATACTACATGCGATAAATTAGGCCTATGTCTTCGTTTTTAGTCAGTTTTAAAGTTCCTGTGGCCCTTAGATTTGCTTCAAAAAGTAGAGACAGACGGTGAACGTCGATACCTTGGTTTGAGGTCGGTGGCAATCTCGAACTTCCTGGACATGAACGGACGACGAAGCGAGAAGTGGCTGGGTTCTGGCAGACTGTTGGCTTTGATCGTTCCCTCCAGCTTGAAGACAGCGCCGGCGGAGACGTTTAGTGACAGCGGGACACCCATCGGCGTCGGCATGACCAGCGAGTTGGTGACAACACACAGGGTCTTGAGTGAGTTCATGTTGACGCCCTCCTTCAGCTTGCTGATCAGCTGCGGACCTGTGCGCCCGGCTGCACCAACAGCACTTGCATGCCATAGCAAAACTCGTAAACAACGAAAAGTCCTTCAGTCATAATACCCATAGGGCTGCGCTGCGCTGATCTCCGTTTTCTTAGCCCTCACTTAGACTATAGACACCACTTCACGCTGCTAGATCGTAGATATGAGGCTACTGTATTGCGGGGGGAGTGCATGTTTATGTCCTGCAGCTTTTGCTAGTTCTCATTGTGCCTACCCGCGAAGGGACGGCCAGACTGAGTTGGCCAGGTGGCCAGTTATATATCGACGAGAGAGATACTCGCAGTTGCCGATAATCACTGAAACAATTTATAATCATTATCGCAAAATCGCAATTAAATGCAGTGTGCTATTAAAGTTGTTTGTATTGTGACAGAAAATAATTAAGAAACAACAACAATTATTACAAGCTGTTCTAAACATCGCTGAACTTACTCCACTGAATGATGCGCTGGACAAGCTCGTTATCGAACTGACTGTACATGACTTCCTGACCGAAAATTTCTCCGTGCATAAATCCTTTGATCTCTTCCTCCGTGCGCGGCTCGAACGCTCTCTGAATGTATTCAACAACAACGTGTTTTATGAATATTTATTAGTGCATGTCAGACCACTTAATGTTAAACACTTAAGCAACAATGTCAAAAAACTCGTAATGTACGTAAAATGGCAAAACCTTTTACTTGCTATCTGTAGTATGAAGCAGTAAATAAATTGCATTTTATTATAATATGTAAGAGTATTCTTTATAGGATTTTATAATAAATGTGCTGGCCTTATAAAAGAAAAAACATACAAGCCAAAACCTGATATTGCTGAGGTAAACTAAAAAAGCACCAAGATAGGCAAAAAAACAAAAGAAAACTTGTAGCAAAGGTAAAAAACATTTTTTTTGTTTCTTGCAGGACCGCAGAGTTACAGCTTCAACCGTTTAACATGTTCTGATAACGAGATGACATTACTCAAAAACAGCAACGTCTGTGCACGTACCCTGCCCATAAACTCTCTGATCTTTTCCGCCATGCTTCCAAAGTGCGGTCCGGACAATGGTCTCAGCAGATCGGACAGTGAAACTCGGCTATTGACGATGTCCTTGAACAGACCGTATGGACCCAGCAGACGACGAAGGATCGTCTCAACACCACGGCTCTCTATGCCTCCAGATACAAGCGGGATGCGGTTTCCGAAGATGGTAGCACTCAAAGCTGCTTCGATGTTCTTCGGAATACCTGTGAGTTCGGATTTGAGGCTCCACGTGTCGAATTTGACGCCCATTTTCGTTTCATCATAGTACGGATTACCGCTCAGTTCTTTGGAGTCAATAACTCCAACTGGAATGCCACGGATCAGCTTCAGCACTTTGCGAGCATTTTCTGACCTGTAGGCAACGTACACAATGAGACTGATAATGCATGGCAATGTCTACAGTTGCAGAAACCGCAGTAGCCTAGTTCGAGTTCTGCTGGTAACAAATTGAAAAACAAAGTAGATCATGAAACAAATATACAAAGCCTAAGTAGCAGATGAAATGCAGAAGTGAGGGCGTGTATACGTACGTGGAGCGGATTTCCGTAGTGCAGCTCTTGGTTTTGGCCAAGTTAACGAGACTGGTGTAGATCAGGGTTTTGATCTGCCTGGACGGCTCAGTACGGAGCGAGTGAGCAATTGTCTGAAGCGTTATGAATGAAGGATGAGTCTTTTTGAGCACCATGAACGCTGAGGCACGCATCTGTTTCGCTTCCTGCTTGTCCAGAACCACTGACAACAGGATCAGGTGAACCTACAACCAAATAACAAGACACATTTTACTCGTTATTAATTAATGTAGTCATAGTTTCTGAATAAAAAAGAAACAAACGTTTGCCTTAAACAAAAAATCAGTTTTAATCTGTAGACAAAATACCGCAGATTACAACGAAGTTGGTAGCACGAATGCTAACAGTTTCGCAGCGTTACACAGTCCACCCTGTAACTCTACGCCATGGTTTAGACTATCAATACAATACTCCTGTTCAGTCTTAAAATATGTCAGCAGATTTTTTTTTAAATTTGCGGCACAACATAAATGTTATTACTCACGAACTATTGCAATATTGTACTATTTTTTGTGTTTACTGATATTTTTATCTTGTTTTATTACCCGACAAGAACGCACCGGTTTCGGGAATGGCTTGGCGATCTTGCGCAGAGCGAAGACGGCCTGTGTGCGCACAACGAGCGGCTGGCTTTTGTCCTCAATGGTGCGCTTAATTGAAGAGATGAGCTCCTTTGAGCCGCAGTTGCCCATCGACTTCAGTACACGAATCTTTTCAGTCTCCGTCGAGGACTGCTCCAACATACTGATCAGCTCCTGCAGCAGAACAGTGCAGCATCCGTATAGCTGGCATACTTCAAGTGATGATTGCTTTATGGAAAATGTGCAGTACTGTTGTTATTAAAGTAGTTAATGATATTCGAATAAAAGTCTACTGTTGAAATAGTTTGCAAGTATTTACTTTATTTAAAATTGTTTAAATTTTCGGGAACTGCTACACACCAAGCTCAGAGTGCACTAAACGTTTCCCACACTCCGTGTTCGACTGCAGGAAAAAATACCATTGTAAAAATACCATTGTTTCTCACTTTAACTTTCGACACCTTAAACATCTTTGTTGAGTGTCGCCACTTCTTTTCCACAGATTAATCAATGCCTGCGATGTCGCCTAGTATTTTAAACGCTCGTTTTTGCGTCTATGTTTATGCTTAGAAACGTTACCGATGAGATTTCCTCGACGGTGCTGATGAGTTGCGGGATTGGTTTGTTGTGTCGTCTCATGGTGTTGATCATCTTGTTGCAGATGGTGCCGACTGACAGTAGCACGGTCTGACGCAGCTCC
>Ga0209367_1007923_pt1 | contig 14587 bp, 8 predicted proteins | sample WorMetLIZISLAND2_FD_187412 | JGI IMG/M metagenome (GOLD analysis project Ga0209367, IMG submission 187412) | Marine gutless worms symbiont microbial communities from Max Planck institute for Marine Microbiology, Germany - Olavius geniculatus... ... | reverse complement strand
CTAAAAACTATTAAACTATTAAAATATACTGTAAGTAACTGTTAAAGTTTAGATGTGAGAGAAAAGCCCGAAAACTTATCTTTGTCGTGCGAAAGCTATGTAAACAACTAATCTAGCCAAGAATATTTAACTATTCAAGAATATTTAACTACCGCACCGACTGCACCGGCAGCAAATTACCGCAAATTAGACGTTTGAGCAACGTTAGGGCTAAGGTTAGGGTTAGGGTCATTAGCATTAATGCAGCAATTTGCAGCCAGTGCAGTCGGTGCTACCGGTGCAGGATTTCGTCTCACCCTCCAGAAATGCTCGGAGGGCAGTGTAGAATAGAGCTCTGCACTGGCCGAAATTTAATGGTCCGACCCGGCCTGTTAACTACTTGTGATATGCCCATGAATCTAGGGCTGTCTAACCTCCCTGAGCACCGCAAATCAACCGACGAAATAACATGGTTATATACCCACAAATTTTGTAGTAATCACATCTTATTGTGCATTTCATGAATGTTTGTCGTCAGAGGTTTCGTTTGAGTGGAGGAAACAATTAACTTTCTGGAACAGTAAGACAGACTTTTAACAACTTCAACATAACTTCACATAAAATCAACATAAACATCACACTGCACCGTCATGGCAGTCGTAAACTTCCGCTAATATAACGTAACATAACTTCAAACATATTTACATGAACATATGTACACATCGGAAGTAAACATGCGGGCATCTAAAAACTGAGAATGACCATGTTTAGATCTTCAGACTTAGATGTAGAATTAGGGTTAGGGTTAAAAATATGGTCAGGGTTAAGGTTAGGTTTAGGGTTTGTGGTTGCATTCAACTGCAATTAAAATTAACTAAAATCCAGTAGGATCGGTGTCACAATCGTTCTCGGTCGAGAGTTGATTGAATTAAACTGCTGTGACGTGAAGATTGCATTACGTGCACATGTATGATTTGTTGCAAAATAGTTACAAAAGCGTGAAATGATCGTGAATATTTCTTCATTTTTGGATTTTAGACATCTTTGGCAATTGATTAACGTGAGTGAAATCGGAAATTTGCAGGTAAGTAACCATGTGATTTCGCCAATCAACCTACCCCTCAAGTCTTACCACCAGTCAATAGATTGGGTGCTGTAAATACTGATATGAAGCCCGTCGCACGCATCGCCGCGTCACATTTAATCACCTGGAAGCTGCTGGCTGCAGCTCTTGCCAAGTTGAGAATGAGCATAGAAAAGAGACTTGTCGCACGAAGGTAATGGTTGTGGTGTTTGCACATAATGCCAGATCGTGCGAGTAATAATGAAGGCATGGGCAGAGTTCAAAGACTGAACCTGGACACATGTCCTGCACCAGCAGAGTTCATATTTACTGTATTAAATGAGAAAAGTCAATATGCATATGACTATTGTAATTTTCTATTCCATGTGATTTCATATAGCACAAAATGTCACCATTATGCCTATGTATTCAAATGTTTTTAGCAAACTTGATCCTTTTTTGCTCAGTTGTTTTTTATTTACTGAACTTTATGTATTTTACGGTATTGCTTTTTTACTTTCAGATGTTTGTCTTGAGTCTTATGCACGACTTGTGATTTCAGGCTGGCATCATGCTGTACAAGGTGAGATGGAAAGGATATTCGGAATCGGAGGATACCTGGGAGCCGGAGGAGAATGTGTCAGGTTGTTGGGATCTCATTGCAAAGTTTCACAGGAAACAAGCCAAGGTACCGGTAATCAGCCTACTCACCTAACTGATACTTTGAACAGTTACATTACATGCATCGATGCATCTGTGTTTACATTAATTAGGTACAGTTAGTTGTCTTTTCTTTTGCCTGCATGATGCTTTTAAGTTACCTTATCGATGTGTGATGTAATGGACGGTATGCCAAATGCTTGATCTAAGATTAGGATCAAGGTCACAAGAGCTTTAAAGTTATAAATTTTTTCATTTTCAATATCTGTGTCTTTGTTCACCATTTACAATGTAGCTGGCAAATGACTAGCTGATTCTTAAACCAGGGCACAATATCTAAATCGACTCGGGCCAGATTTTTGACATTTGACCTAGGTTTTGTGTTATGTGACTTTGAGCTTTGATGTGTGAAGTTTACTATCAGTCCAGTTCGGAGCTAGTTTATATTATCCATCTTTTTGTTTTTGAACATTTTGATTGTACTCGTGGCATGTTAGAAGAAACGCTGTGCGTCAATGGAAAAGCACCACCAGTTGCACCCGGCAGCGAAGTCTCAGGGCCAGGTGCTTGAGACAGCGGAGGCTTTTGACTCGCCGTCAGCTGAAGCTATTCCTGCCAGCAGAGGTGACGATGGTCATTCGATAGCTCACAAGCAACTGCATCGGCGCAGAATATCTGATTCCGATGAGAATGTTCTGTCTGACCAAACCGTAGCAAGCACCAGCATGAGCGCACCCAGTCATCACGGCCCCAGGAAGAAGACACCACTAAAACACTGGCGCATCGTCGAGTCGTCAGACGAAGAAGCCGACACGTTGAAAGATCGTTTCTGGAGAAACCTGGAATCAGGAATACTGCCTGAAGATCTCACTGGTGGCGATCTCTACTCGTCTGTAAGTATTCAAACGGTATTACCTACTTCAGTCTCAGTTAAAAGTATGATATGTGTTGTAAATTTATATGTTGTATTTGAATTACATTTGTAGGCCTACTGCAGTGGTTTGGCATGCTTCTTTTTGGCTGTCATATTCAGTTTTTGCTTAACTGACTTTTGTGCATTTTTCTGCTGTGTAGCGTGTAAAAATGTTGACATGTCTGTAGTGATGTGAAGTTGTCGGCCTAGTGTGTGATGTTTCTTTGATGAGTCAAGTTTGTGTTTGTAACTGAATAAAGAAAGGTTTATTGTTTGTGTATTGATGCTTAGGAGTACAAATAGTTTTTGTCAATTTTTGTGGTAACTTAACCTGTGCATATTTTGGCTTTGTGTTTGCTAGTGATACTTTCAGTACTTTCTTTTTTGGAATGCTGTGTTAGCTTCATTATTGGAAGTGCCCAAAACTCTAAATTGAGAACTTACAGGTGATTGCTATCTAGAGAGAGCTTAATACAGGCCAAATGCTCTTTGTGTTACCTAGCTAATGCAGCATCTTTGTTGTTCAGTGAATGTAATGTAACAGGGTTCCCACAGGTCAGGGAAAACTGGAAAATGTCAGGTAATTTGTGTTGTCAGGGAAATGTCAGGGAAAAATATTATTTTTAAAAAGTCAGGGAAAATGGTCTTAGATCATGCGTACTGCAGATATCTGTGATTTTTTGCATCTCCAAATTTTAAAAAGCAGGCAAATTTGCAGCTTCCATTGAACGTCCAAAAGCTGGAAGTGTTTCAGCTTAAAGGGGGCTTTGCCCATCTGAGCCCCCAACCAGGGCCTCTGTTGTCTGCATATTGCTCTATTAATACCGTTTCATTATTTAATACCATTTATGACATTTGTGCGATAGGGTTATTGTTTCAACAATGTCAGGGAAATTGTCATTTTATGACTGGAAAAGTCGGGGAATTTTGCTACAGAAAACCTGTAGGAACCCTGCGTTGGAATTGAATATTGTAAATTTTGATGTTCTGTGTAAATTGTAGAATTATTAAACAGTTATGTGCCATGGTGGTGTAACAGTTAGCATGTTGGATTTATGTCTAAAAGCTGCTAAGTTTGTCTCTCGGTCGGGGGTTGCTATCAAGCGGTTACTGCTTGGATGGGTGACTGTTTGCGAACGGATATAAACTCAGTCTCGGCATATAACCAACACCAAGGTCAAGTTCTCAGTTTTCCATTCTTTCAGCATACCCACTGTTTGATAAGTGATTTGAGTGCCAACCTGTCTGACTCTGGCTAAGATACGCCGCATTCACCTGTGTTGGGTAGCAGCAGTGCTTGGTGATCCCTTATGGCAGGTGATGCTCCGTATCTCTGCGATGGGTTTTCTATAAAGAGCTGTTCTACACAACTATATATCATTCACACCCTTTAACCCTTGAGATTGAACTTAGCACTATGTTATGTGGTGCGAAGGTGAAGCATCGTCCTAGACAGTGCAAACCAATGTGCCTGACTGAGCGTGAGGCAGCCGACAGCCCAGTGGAGGATGTGACGGGCCAGGGCTCAGAGTCAGGGACAACCTCAGCAATATGTAATGCTGCCGTTACAGTTGTTACACAGTAATTAGTAGTGTTAATAATTGACATAATTCGGCGAGGAACCAAGGAAGATCACCAAGGAAATGGAAAATGGAATCTTTTCTAATTATTTGATAGAGAACACACTCTTGTAATTGGTTTTCACGTGTTACGGCGTGTTAGAAATTGTCTGCGTTTATTTGATTCATGACATTTTCCCAATTTATTCCAAAAAAAGATATTGACTGGATGCAAAATCTGAATAGTGTGCTAGTTAGTTTATGGAGAACAGGCATAGAATATTTGATTTTTTATTTTTAGCACAGTTTGCTTTTTTTTATCTTAGCTGATTGATTAAGTCTGTTAACTAGCTGTTGGTGTAGATGTTCTGTGCTGTTGTTGATTACAGATGTGAGTTCTGCTACGTCCGTGGAGGAAGGTAGTTGGTTGCCTCAAACTGCAACACCGCAGATCAAGACCCAACGTGAGTTCATAAATGATGCATCATGTAACATTGTCACTGGGCTGGTGGCGTGGTGTAGTGGTAACGTTGGGCTCGGTTAGTACTGCGATGTGGGCAGCTAAACCATCTCTTTATGTAACCAGTCACCTCTAGGTCAACTCAGCCTTCCATCCCTCTGGGGTAGGTAAATCGAGTACCAGCCTATCTGGCTGGGGTTAAGGAAGGGCACGTTCACCTGTGTGATCCCATATGGTAGGTGATGCTCCATAGCTCTGAGATGGGCTTCCCATTAAGGGCTACATCACCACCTTTAACCTTTTAACCATTAACATTCGCAGGGTGAAGTACTTGTCTGGAAAACAGGAAAATGTTAGGCAAATTATAAGTTTGTGAGGGTGAGTTATTTTTCAGTACTGGCTTAACTTTGATACTTCACTGGATCATTTTTTACAAAAAAACATGAATTACTGTTCATGTTTCGTGCTCCATGTATTTTGGAAGTATGTGAGTACTAAATGCTAATTAAATGGTAGTTAAACATCTGACATTGTAAACAGTATCCAACGGCTCGCAGTGCATATACATGCATGAATGTTTTGTTTGCTATGTTTAGCTTGGACTCCTGAGAAGATTTTACTACTCGACCCATCAACAAAAGCAGCCTCAGTTAAACAGGTGCCTTCAAGCAGCTCCACGTCTGCTTCCGCAAAAGCAAGTAACATCAGTGCTTCCGGTAAAGAACGAGAGATGACTTTAGGTCAGAAGCACATTAGTGCAGAGACAGACGCCGGGCCTAGCGGCAGAATAGTGCTGAAAATATCTACCAAAGCAGTTGTACCGGACAAGACGCCACAGTCCAAGGTGAGGAAGCATGCTACTGGTTCAAAATCTAAGAGCTCTTCCGGTGGTGGTAAAACAGTCCACTCCATAGGCACCGGTTTGTCTTCTGCATTGGCTGCTGGAGCGTTCAGAAAGGCATTACTTGACGAAGATGTGTTGACTGCATCCAGGGTGAAGCTGCATTCTGACAAGAAGAAACGCCAGCGTTCAAAAACCGAAGGATTCAGCAGCAAAGATGGCTCTAGTGCACAGATGTTGGCCATCGACAAAGTTGCCGATTTTTCTGTCAATCAGCCAAGTGAACATAAGAATGCTTCGTTTGACAAAAGTAGCGCAGTTGGACCTGTCGAAAAGCCACAGTCAGAGGAGAAGATGAAAACATCTGGGAAGCATGGAGAGCATAGTACCGGAGATAGCAGTAGTGCAGAAATGCAAGCCACCAAGAAAACCACCGGTTTAACTCCGAGTTTACATCATGAACACAAGAAGTTGTCCAGTGCAGATGCCGATGCTACTGGACAGAAGCTCAAAGTGAAAAAGCTCATCAGCTCAGGCAGTAAAGGACATGCTACTAAAAGTGCTATCGATGCGAAGGCATCAGCCATTGGCGAAGGTACTACTGATTCTCAGCCAAACTTTCCAGAATGTAAGAACTCATCGTTTGTGGGTGATGGAGCTCCGGGACTGTCAAGGCAGAAATCATCACAGCCCAAAGTGAAGAAGGCGCCCTTCAGTTCCAGCACTGAGGTTCATGGTATTGCAGATAGTGCTGATACTGTGCTCGCGGAGAATGCAAGCTCTGATAAAAGTGCCAGGTTTGCTTCGAATAAGTTGGCAAAGAGGAAGACTTCGTCACTCGTCAGTCGGAAAAATGAACAACCAAAGTTAGCAGGGAGCAAAACAGATGGCGGAAGAGAAGGACAGGGCTCAACTGATGCAAACCGTGTCAGTGCAGAACTTCACAGAGGACACTTGAAACAATCGCAACCCACCAAACATGCGACCAAGACACCAGTGGTGCCAAAGGCAAAGATAACTCATAGAACAAAAACTACTGTTCATGTGACTGGCGATGATCCACCGGGTAAGCTCAAATTGCATCAGAGGTCTGCATCAGACTCTCATTCCCATCAGAAGCACAGTCATGTGTCTGCAGCGGCATCAACAGCTGATTCAGTCTCAAGTCATTCTAAACCTCTGCATCAGCAGCAACAGAGCACTGGTAGTAGCTGTTATCCCAAATCTCATACTGAGTCATCTATGATGATCGTTTCTGATGATGGTTTACGCACCGAAAAGCCAGGACTTTCTGCAACAGAGGGTAACTTTCCCAGCGATCCCTGTCAACATCCTAAACCTTTGCATCACCGAAGACTCAGTAGCGGTCTCCTAGAATCTTGCACTGAGTCTGCCTTAGCTGTGGTTTCCAGCGATGGTTTACGTGGTGAACGGCTGGGAATTTTTGGAGTGATGGGTGAATTTTCTGGTGATCCTCGTCAGCGCCCGAAGCCTTCGCAACACCAGAGACATAGTGGCGGTCACTTGGAATCTCACAGTGAGTCTGTTATAGGGCTGGTTTCCGGCGATGGTGTTGAAAGGCCACCACCGAGCAAAGCATTGGGAGTGGCGGGCCATGGCAGTAGCCAGCTCCTGAAGGCTAAACGGATGCAGAAACATGCAAGCGGTGAAAGCTTTCAACGTCAGCCGAAGGATTCTCTCGACAAAACTGAAAAGCCAGAGAGCAAGGTAGTGTCGTTGGCTGATTACAAGAAAAGAAAGAGCGACCCAAGCTCCGTCGGCAAACCTGCTGCGACGAGCTTGTCAAAGAGTGCACAGACTAAGACCGGCCAAGGAGATGCACACTGTATGACGACTTCGCTGGCTGAACAGTTGATCATGTCTTATGCCAGTCAGTCAAAGCCTGCGAATGAATGTGTACCTCTGCTGGAGTCACTCCGCGACTTTGCCGGTGAGGATGTAGCAACAGTGGGGCAGGATACCACACAGTCGGAGGAACTGGGGTCTTTCGGTGACGTCGGTAAATTCCCGTCATCGCAGGTGCATGGTATCTGGCCTCTTAGGCAGCATCAAAAAGAATATCCGGTGTCCAGTACCGTGGACATTTCTGCAGTTTCGTCAACCAGTTATGGCATTCTTAGCGATCACATTGAGCCAGTAGGGCATGATATCACGCAGTCTGAGGAACTTGGATCTTTTGGTGACGACAGTAACTTCTCGACACAGGAGCATGGTATCTGGCCTCCTGTGCAGCACCGAAAGGAATCTGCATCATTCAGTGCGATGGACATTTGTGCAGTTTCAACAGCAAGTAGTGATCACGTCGAGTCAGCACAGAGGCACACTGACATTTTCTCAGTTGACAACACACGTCAGCAGGACACTGACATCATCGCCAAAGTAGTCGAAACAGAACCTGTGTGTGGTAGTTCCAGTCTTTCTCTAGAAGCAGATTTCAAAGAGAAAGTTCCCGGATTTCTTGAGCCAAAAAACGATCGCGTGGAACCTGCAGTTAGCAGCAGTCATAGTGGGAGCGACGGTGATAAAGACAAACCACAGAAAATGGAACCGGATATGGCAGAAGGACTGACAGATGTGCTTGAAGAGTTCCTCGCCTCCGTGAGGCAGGTGGAGTTGGCACTTGCATCAAACACCAGTGACAACTCGTCTAAAGTCACGGAGACTGGCGGCGATATCGGCCAAGGAGGGATCGAATCAGTAGATGCAGGTGTGAGCATCCAAGACTACTTTCCGGTGCCAGTCGATGTCGATACTAGTCAAAAGTCACTATTTCCACGGTCAGTCTATTCAGCCGTGAATATCCAAGGAACCTTCCAGGCACGAGAGGATGGTGATGTTGGCCGAGAGGGGGCAGAACGACAGTTTTCGCAGTTGGTGGATTCAGTCGAGAATAGAGAAGATAGCTTCCAGTTGCAAGCCAGTGTTGTTGTTGGCCAACAGGAGATAGAGTCAGACTTTGCACAGTCAATGGATTCAAACATGATTGCCCAGGACACCTTACAAGCACAAGCTGACAGTGATATTGGTCGAGAGGCGATAGAAGCGCAGTTTCCACAGTCACAGGATTTAGTCGTGAATATCCAAGAAACTTTCCAGTCACAAGCTGGCGGTGATATTGGCCACGACGAGATAGAACCGCAGTTTGTGCAGTCGGTGGATTTAGTCGTAAATGTTCGAGACAATTTGCTGTCAGAAGCTGATAATGAGATTGGCCAAGAGGGGATAGAACCACAGGTTCTACAGTCAGTGGACAACTTGGTCGATTCTGGCTTAAACTTCCAAGACAACATTCAGATGCAAGCTGACGAGGATATCAATCAGCCTCCGCTGTTAATGGGCCATTCAGTCGAGAATGTCCATGACAACTCGGAGACAGCAACTGTCAGTAATGATGCAGGCAGTTCCATTGAATCTAGGCCGAGAGTTGACAGCTATAGCAACGACTCTGTCCACGTTGTTGCCAGCTCCGAGGCGCTCAGAAGTCTGGAGAGTTACTCGGAGACAGGGGTGGAAGAACCCTCGGCGGAAAGCCCGGCGGAAAGCCCAATGTCTGAGGCTGTTGCTGCTGCTCAGTCTGAAATCACTGCTGCTCTTCCACACATTTCCAGTAACTATCAATTATATTCACTTTTTTTCTGTATGTTTTAGTGATTCTTAATTTGTGACATTTTGTAATTTGCTCCCAGTCCAGCCTCAGGTAGGGAGGGCACTATAACTTTTATACCACTATTACTGCTGCTGCTGATCTGGCTCAGTTGGTAGCGTCGTTGATTGCATCAATGAAGTTAATCAACACCAGGCCCGGTTAGTACTTGGACAGGTGGTAATCCCTGTATGTAACCAGCCACCCAGGTCAACTCAGCCTGGCCATCCCTCTGTGGGTAGGCGCAATGAGTATCAGCGAAAGCTGGGACGTAAACAGGCACACCGTGCGATGCACTAGCCCCATATCTATGATTTGGCAGTGTAAACTGGTGTCTGGCTGAGGGCTAAAGAAATGAAGATCAGTGCCACCCTAATGGCCTTAAGGCTCGGGAAGGACTTTGTGTTTTTTTACTACTACTACTACTACTACTACTACTATATTCTTTCTTAGTGGTTCGGTGGTGTAACGTTTAGGATGTTGGACTGGTGATAAAGAGGTTGTGAGTTCGACTCTTGGTCACGTGATTGCTACCGGGATGGGTGACTGTAGACCTGCGGGCAGTTGAACAGTTTTGGTATATCACTAGCATGTCATCCTTTGGTAGGTAAATCGAGTACAACTAGTCTGCTTCATTGGGGTTGAGGTGGCACACATTTATTTGTGTGGGGTGGTAGGTAACACTGCAATTTCCATATGGCAGGTGGTGCTCTCTAGCTCTGTGCTGGGTTACCATTAAGAGCTACTGATGACGTTAAACATTTCAACCTTCAATGCTGACAGCTTAATAGTTGAATATTTGTTAATAATACCCAGTAATAACAATACGAACTAACTTATATTACTGGTAATGCCATCACTAATTGTGTATAATTTCTATGGATACCATGTTTTACAACTTTGTGAACTACAACTCCAGTAATCATCAGAAGTAAATGAGTTTCATTTGTTGTGTTGTTAAGTACTGCACAACTTCCATATCAAGTGGCTTTGTCATAATGCACTCTTCTGGCTGGAATCGCACTTGAAGTTTGCTTTGATTTGGTGTTTATAAGCCAGGAATAGACACATGAGCTTAAAAGTTAAATGATGTGTTTTTTGGCCGACCGTACTAACGATTTCACTTTTGCTATATGGTGCTGTCTGTCTGTCTGTCTGTGACACATGTATTGTGGCTGAACGGTACATCTTAATGCAAAACTGAACAAGGAAATAGGGTTATTATTATTATATTATTATTATACTGGGTTTATAATGTACGTTAAGTCTTTCACAACATTAAGAATCACAATTGCGGATAAAGTCACAAGTCAGTGGAGGAATGCACGACTGTATAGAGCAGTTTTAAGCCTAGATTTGAAGGTATCAGTAGATACAGTTATGTCAGAAATAACAGTTTTGGGCAGATTATTCCAGATTGTGTGTGAAGCATGGCAGAAAGCACTCCTAGAAAAGTTGAGAACTGCTGGACTGTACTGCAGGATGTTGGCACCGCGAGGTCGTAGCTGTCTTGGAGTCTCGTAGAGACGAATGAGTTCTGACAAATACTGCGGTTGCTGAATTGTCAGGGCTTTGTAAGTGAGCAATGCGATTTTGTATTCAGTCCTGTAATGGACAGGAAGCCAGTGTAGGTCAGCGAATACCGGAGTGATATGATCACACCGATGCGCTTTTGAGACCACCCTGGCTAGTGTATTTTGGACACGCTGGAGTTCATGGATGAAGAACTGTATAGGACTGCATTGCAGTAGTCGAGTCTTCCGGCAACTATGGCACAAGCGACGTTCCTAGCAGCGTCATCAGATAACAGTTTACGTATATTACGAAGAGCTTTGATATGATAATACGATGACTTGCAAATGTTGTTTACATGCTGGTTGAAGGAGATTGTGCTGTCAATGTGAACATCAAGACTCTTGGCTGCTCTGTGGTACTAAGTCAAACGCCCTACAACTCTCTATTTTTCCCAAACGGGGGTACTGACTGCACCCCAAATACTTGCATTGTGAAATGTGACTAAACTGCTTAAGTTAGCTGCATAGTTATTATTGATACCTTATCGGAACTTATGAGTGCCCTGTTTGATGGTACCATTGCTGACCCCCTATGGACACCTATTTTCCCAAAATAGGGGTTCCGGTTCCAACAATTTGCATGATTCTTTACCTCCAAATGAGCGGTAGGATACTGAACTGACCCCTCATTTTTATTCGCTGGTCTCTGGACACTGGTGTACAATCAGCCTTCCCTAGTGACAGCCGAGCTTCTTGTTATTGTGTGTAATTGTACTAGGTTTGATGTATTGAAATCAGTTGTGAATTCAGCCCCAGTGGTGTGTTTATGTAGGTGATGTGGAAATGCTGAACGCCCTGGTTGAGGTCGGAATGGATGTGAACTTCAGCTACAAAGACTCAAGACTTACTCCTCTTATGCTGGCTGCATCACAGGTGAGTTAATATAGAAAAAGTGACTGGCATCGAGGTCATTATTGAAAATTTTTGACTCAAAGTTTGTAATATGTTGCCCGAGATCGAAGATCGTTGTGCTGGATAACGTGTCATTTGTCATTAGATAAGTATTATTGTTTTACAAGTTTTTACATAGTTTTTCTCCATTTTTTCTCCGACTTTTATATTTTAGCCATCTCTGTTTAAGCGTTTGCATTGTGTGTTCTGTACAAATCGATGTGTTTATTGTTTTAACCTGCATTCTACTTTTGTGTTTCTACTTGAGGCCTTTCCGCCTGCCATTGGAAGAAATCAAATGGATTAACGAATGATGTATTTATGACAGGGAAACCTGACTGTTGTGCGTCGTCTACTGAAGCACCATGCGTACATCGACACGCAGGATGCAAGCAGAGACACGGCACTCATAAAGGTCTTAACTAATACAAGGCTGTCAGTTGATTGTTTTTGCTGAAAGCCATTTTAGTCACTGGTGACAGCGGACAGGGCTTCTGATCAAACTGCTTGTGAAGGCAAAACTTTCACTTCAAATGTGCTTAAAATTAAGGGCTAAAAATTTGTGAGCTGTTTTCTGGTAAAGAAAGTAGGGACAGGAGGATGGGGAATAATTTTTTACTGTTCTTTTTTTCATTTCATGACATTTTGTGTGATATTAGGCAACAGCTCATAAAAAGTTGTCACATGCTGAGTAGTACCCGTGAGGACTCTAGCAAAATTACAGACAGGTGCAAACAGTTTTCTTTTCAGTAAAACCTTGACAGCAAGCCAAAAAATTGGGCCAATATTTTTGAGTGTTCTATACAAATTTTAGGAATGAAGGTTTTTTTACGGATGGATGGCAACTGGAATCGCAGAAATTTTTTACACCTAAAGTTTGTTTTTGGCAATTTTTTTGCAGCTCAGTCGGTCAGTCAACTGAGGCATATACATGCGAAGCACACGAAAAAGAATGACCGTAAAATACTGTAGAATAATTATGTTAGTGGGCTTTTTTAATAAGTAAGTGGTTTAAAAGGTGCAGTTCACTGTTAAATGTTTTCGTATGGGTAAATATAAGCGTTGCTTGGTGTTGAGCTGTAGCACGTCAAACTAGTGTCTCTGAGGTGTCCAGTTTGACTCCAGTCCAGTGCACTGCCAGGTAACAACCCTGGGCAAGTTTTTCACACACACATGCCGCTGACACCAAGCGGTATAATTTGGTACTGGCATCACTGGTGGGAACGTAGCAGCAGCGTATGGGAGAGGTGCGACCTACCACCCATGTAGCTGAGTTGTGTTTGCACTCTGCTGGCTGAGGGCCTTTGAAGCACCAACCGAAGAGTCGCAGAGCTGTGAGAGGGCGTGCTGACTATGGGGCAAGGTATGTTTACATTTAAATATTGGTTGGTGGTGTGGCGTAGCACTAACACTTTTCATTCGATCAACAAAGCTACTCTACGCCGGACCCAGTGAGTACTTAGATGGGTGACTGTCTACAGTACGGAGCCAGCCAACTAGGTCGACTCAGCCTTCTACCCTCTGTGGGATGGTAAAACTAGTACTGGCGGTGGTTACGGCCTTCGCTAGGGAAGAAACGCCGAGTTCTGCGTAACAATAGGCCCTGTCGCCAGGACTGCTGGTATACCGGCCCAGTTCATTAAAGGCGCTGGCTGTTAATTTTAGCCAGCCATCTGGCCGACTTGTGTTGTATGCTAGCTTAATTGGGTCTAACCCTCGCTGGCTCAAAGTGCCGCTAAGGGGATGGGATGCTTCACAGCGGTCTTAGTTCGGCTTGCTTCCTTGTACCTATGCGAAAATCAACTTTTCTTCTTCATTGATGTGCAGGCTGCTCTCGCCGGTCACCTGGACGTGTTGAGAGAACTACTTGATCATGGTGCCAATGTGCCTCTCGCTTTACTGCTCAGTCCACTGATTCTGCCTCTGCCCGGAGTGAAGGTTCTACTTGAGGACCACCTTGTTGAGTATGTATCCTGATTGGCAAAGGTTCGTGAGTTGGGTAATTTCTGCCTGAATATTTCCTGAAATTTTTCCTCAACATGGCGGAAAATTTATAGAAAAATTCCACTGGAATTATTTTGGACATTGTCCAGAAGAGAACTTCGAAGAATTGGAAAGTGTTTCAGAAGTTATTCAGTCATTTGTTTGGGCATTTGACGTTTGTCGTGGCACATGTCATATTGATTTGACATTCATGTAACCAGTATAAGAATATCTCAATTTCGTGTGTGTGTGATATCCATATAAATGTTATATGGCTTTGCTGTTGGGGTAATTACTGAATTTTCTGGAAAGTTGCAGAAAAATTTTGAAGTGTAATTTTCTGGAAAAGTTACAGCCTCATTGCTGATTTTTACAGTGCTGTCTAGTGGGGTTCTTTGAGAGGGGGCACTGAGGTATGCCTGCTTTCATTGGCTGACTCTCCATCTCCAGGGCTGTGGTTACCATTGTGGATTGAATCGAGTGTAAGGTGACAACCATATTCAGCTAGCTTCTAATTTTCAGTCTTGATGCCACACGAAATATTAGATTGAGAAGTTAGGTGTATCTGATGCTTAGCTGGCTGCTATTCTGTGATAGGTTGTATAAATTTATTGAAGTATATCTTTATCTAGTTAGTTTCGACGTTTTGGTAGCCACTGCTGCCTTCGTTGGAACAACTGTCCGCCAGATGTCGCTGTGGCGGATAGTAAGCTGTCATAGATATGACGCAGTTTCAACCTGTGGGTCTGTTCAAAGTCAAAGAAATGGTCGAGCTGTGTTTATATACATATGTACCATTGTTATTTTGTTGTATTTTTTATTGTATTGCATCATATGCTTGTAGCATGTATGCATGTATGCATGTATGCATGTAGCAGGCGTCGGGTTCCTCCTGAGTAAGCGGGCCCGCGAGGCACTACTTGGTTATAAACCAGTAAGTGACAGGGTTATGGTTGCAAGATTCCAGGCACGACCGTTTAACATGTCTGTCATTCAGGTA
>Ga0209367_1007922_pt1 | contig 14589 bp, 7 predicted proteins | sample WorMetLIZISLAND2_FD_187412 | JGI IMG/M metagenome (GOLD analysis project Ga0209367, IMG submission 187412) | Marine gutless worms symbiont microbial communities from Max Planck institute for Marine Microbiology, Germany - Olavius geniculatus... ... | reverse complement strand
AAAAAAAACGTTCATCGTCGCGTACAACGTCATCGACGACGTGCTGAGTTCCAAAGTGTGATTTACATTGGCGACGTGGGCGCGCGTGCACAGGGCAATCCCGCGTAAATTTTTGGCTGTGGAAAAAATTTTCAAAAAATGTTTTTGTCTGAAAATTGTCGTTCACTAATGTAAAATATGGAGCTGAACCGCTGAATCCCCCACTTTGGGAGAAATTTAAAGACAAAATCAAAATTTTGAGCTCCTATAATTCCTGTGTCGGAAATTTGCTGTTGCCTGTCGGAATTCTGCCCGGAAATTAGCAGCAGTCCTGTAGGCCTATGTCAGAAAAATTGCAATTTCTTGCCCCGTCTACTTTTTCAACCCACGATCGTGGGTGATGTCAGCTGGGCCTATTCAGCTTCGATTAATGTCCACTCTAAATTTAACTATGAAAAACCCACCACCCAAGAAACCACGAAGGCGTCGGCGTACTACACGGGTTGCTGTAGACTAATATCACAGTACATAATACGCCGAAAACGCTAATATCAAGCAAGACGTCACACGATCCTGCATAAACGCCCACACAAGACGACTTTGGGAAAAGACCCACCGTGCCAGTAGACGGTTTGGCGACGGTCTTCATCGAAAAGCGTTGCTGGGCCGCCAACACCCACAGCGGCCGTAAAGTAGCGAGACGACTCGCTGACGAGAAAGCCGCCCGAGTGAGACTTCTAGCGAACCAGACTCTGATCAGACGCGCCCGCCGGCCAGGAAAGATGGCGTCGCAGCCCGTTGACGACAGAAACATCGACGACGACAACCGTCGTCCTCCGTCGTAACGGGTGGGCTTGCCTCCCCCGGAGCCGATGTTCCAACCAACCTTACGACGAATGATAATCAGCCGCTAACGCATCGCGAGTCCAGGATCCAACGTCGTCGTCGTATACATACGAAATATCACAGACGGACCCCTGGCCACAGGTCTGGTTACGATGTATGTGTCTATAGCCTACGCGACGCACGTTAATTCACAATGGCTGCTGCACGGCACGGCTCCATATACTTAGCATTGCAGACAGGCGAGCATGCGGGCAGACACGGGCTCTCACGCATTCGCAGATAGCAGCAGCAGCAGCAGCAGCACGGGGCAGCAGCATTCGCGTGCAAGGTGCGCCATTCGTCATCGCCGCTGGAGCACTGCACTGCTGGCGGCGCGGATGCTAATGAGCTAGAGACTGCGCATGCACGCCATCTGGCGAATCCAGTATGTACACGTCTTGTCTACAAAAAGTGTCGCGTAAATATCTTGAAATAAACAGTGGCGGCGCTACACCCGGGGGGGCGCCATGTCAGTTACCTAGCTGGAATATTCATCGCCCTGGCTCCGCCATGCCTATTGTTTTGGGGGGATCTACAGCGCTCCCCATACCACTGACTGCATGGGTTCAAAAGAGAGCGGGAAGGGAAAAACGATAGAAAGAAAACTAGAAAGGGAGGAGCGAAGAAAAAAGAAAGAAAGAGGAAAGAAAGGAAGGGACAAAAGGAAGGAGAGAGAAACGGGATGATTAACCCATTAAGTGAAGTCAGGCGAGCCCTTCACGGCGTTCAGGACTCGGTGTGACGGTGACCTGACCTAGTTTGAGGATTTTCTGACCTAGAAATGACTTGGCTGGTTTACTGTGCTGGCGCCGCCATTGGAAATAACAAGAAATTTAAGCTAATGCTCACGAAACGCGCGAAAGCCTATAGCAGTTTCTGTTCGCAAACTGTCAGTCAATCTCCAGTTCATTCTTGGAGTGTGCGCTGCAGCCGAAAATCGCAATAATCAATAAAAACCCCTTATTTTAGAAGTTCAGGGTCTTTCAAAGTCATCGACGCTGATGCGACTGAAAAGCCCATCACTAGTGCTTGTCGTAGTAGGCAGCTTGGATATGCGTATCTGCAACCGTTTTCACGAAAGACTTGCTAACAACGGTGAAATAACGACTTTTACGTTACGAGGGTACTGCTCTTTGATGCTCTCGTGCGCAGCTTTCCTTAAACCTAGAAAATCGAGATTTGGACCGTCGAAATCCACGATCAATGCTGACAATTTCGTACGCAGGTTTTCTATGTTTACCTCAATTGATTTTGGCGTAATTCGCTCTTGAAATGTGTCTCGCAGCCCCGAAATCGAACCGAAAATCCATAAAAACTCCTATTTGGGCGTTCAAGGTCATCCAAGGTCATTGACTTCGGTGGCAATAGAGAAAAAGTGTAGGCTACGACTTCCTATTAGTGATTAGTAACCTAGGCCCTATCTCGCACCGTTATTGAGATACAGCGACTTATTGGCTAAAATCACAATTTTTTTCTACCCCCCTCTCATTTAGCGTTCTCGTTCGGAGTGACCCTTTTGAGTTTATGGAAAAGTGTTACTGTTCCTAAAACTAGAGTCTTTCGTGCAGCCGACGGTGAAGAATTTTGATGATTCTAGCTTGCAGTGTTTTTGACTGATTCACCCGTGTGACAGAGGACAGACAGACGGACGGACAGACAGAATTGCGATGGCTAAAATGCGCTAACACAGTAGCTGCTTTCGCGCCTAAACACCACGGACCTGCACAAAATGAAAATATATCCCATAAAATAAGGCACTATAAATAAAATAACAATAACAATTAAACAAAAAAACACTTGTTCCGGGTGAGGCTACTCCTAACCCCCGCATCACTTTGCTTTTTATAAGTACGGCGCTTACCGATTGCGCCACCGGGGCACTTAGAAAAATTTCGAAGAAATGCCCTATTTCATCAAACGTTTCGTTACAATTTTCCGTCGTCTTCCCGACACCGACATCACCACCTCACTGTCACTGGTGTGAGACAATGACGAAATCAGTGAATTTCATAAGTAGTCGACGATGCATGAGCAGCATGACATCGACATCACAACACCGACGACAGACCAATTTGTCTTTTTTGTCTGTTTTTTTTTCTTGTCGAGAATGTCTATCAGCCCGACTATGTAGGCTACGACTTTCTTTCTTGCCGAGCTCCTATGTCTGTACGTCTTCACCGGTTGAGAGGTAGTTAGCCTACGAAATTTTCGCTGCCAGGTATCATTGCATTTTTTTTAGAAATAATGTCATGAGCATTAAAGATGACGTTTTGTTGAACGCTTGCGAAGAGATCGTTGAAACCATGAAACGTAATATCAGAGATGAACGACTAAATGCATAAAATAAGCGTACTGAGACGGAACTGTACTGACGCTGTGCGCGTGCACGCTCGATATAGATCTGTGACATTTTTCGGCAGTTTACTATGGTTCTCACCTTAGTGTCGACGTGAAATGCGGTCGTCTGCCTATCAAGTCAATGCGACGAAGACGCCGTCGACGCACGCACGACCGATATAGACTTATGTCATTTTCTGGAAGTTTGACGAACTTCCGTCCATTTTGATAGTAATCGTATCTATCTACGGCGGTTTTGGCTGCAATGTAATTGCAAAGTTGGTCCGCTAACTGTACTAAGTCAGGCAGTTTCACATTTGGCACATTTTGCCTTAAATTTTTAGCACTTTGGTTGAGAGTTTATCGAATTGTTTAGTTGTGTAACTGCTGACAGTAAATATTTGAAATATCGGCCATTCGTGCAAACACAGGCAGGGAGATGCATTCTCCATTCGTTGATAGCAGTGTTGTTAATGTTCTGCTTCAAACTTCAAACAGTCGCTTTTTGAATTTATTGATGTTTTTAAACAGCGTTCCATAAACTTGCTGCTGCATAACACTGCAAATACTGTCGAATGGATTGTGATCTGTAATGATTAAATTTACTGATGTTTTCTTTTTTTATCTCACGTTGCACTTGTTCTGTTTTCCCAGTTAATGCAGCAACAGACGTTAAATGAGCTAGGAATTTGAACGACCATTTAATGGCCAGCTATGTCAGAAATGTTAATTCCAAAAACTATCAAAAATCTCGTTATCCTTCTCCAAGTTCGTATCAGTAATGTCACGGATGGTTTTTGGCGTTTTTTGTTCATTTTGACGCTGATTTCATGTGTTTTAATTTGTCCAGGAAGTGCAGAAGCATATGTTGTGTGAGGTAGAAACTTGAATAACCGTTTGATGGCAAGTTGTGTCTAAAATAATTGTACCAAAAATTATTAAAATCCGATAATCCGCCTTTATGTTATGATCGATAAATTTTTTGTGTGTTTTTATGCCTCACATTGTACGTATCATCGACACTGAAAATCGTCAGGCTTGCCGTGGATATGAAATTTTCCACCCATATCCATATCCATATCCACAGATGCCTAACTTGCATACATGCAGCCCCCAATTTTCGCAAAATACAGCAGTGCAAGAGCGCTTATCCATCCCCCCGAAAAGCATAACACAGATATTTTCCACTTTAAATTGTTAAAAAAATGAATAAAATTAAAATTAAAACAAACACACATTAGCATTATCTTAGTTTTGTATTTTCCAAGTTTCGTGATAATCTACATAATTTTATTGCCCCTGTTTCTGGGGTACGATATGTCGTGTGTCTGTCGTCTGTCTGCCCGTAACGCATGTACTGTGGCTACATTTTCTTTATCTTTATCACACAATACAAGGTGCATATTGTTATTTGAACAAAAACTTCTAGTACTTGATGGATGATTAGATGATGGATGGTCATTACATGCAACAGCAGGAACTGCTAAAGCGCGTCTTTGGAGGTCTGAGGGAATGCTGTTAGCTTCCACAGTGTGGTCTGGGGTGGAGCCTCAGCTGGAATCGAATATAGTGCACTACAGCCTCATAGAATACGATTTGATGGCAATAATTTCAACTAAGTTTTCGAGTACATAAATTGCTTCTGGCTATTAGAATAATGGCAAATGTTTGTGTAAAATAGCTTGACCTCGATAATTCTTTGTTACACACAAAGATCGGAGAGATATTTTTTTATCAAAGCCGAGTTTTGGCCTATTTTGTCTGAAATTTCGTTGCTATGACAGCCAATGTCGGTCGTGGTTCAACTGTTTAAATTTTTCTAGGTATAGATTGTTAGTTTCCTTTCTGTATCAAATTTACAGTATGTATGTGTTTTGTGGCCAGAGTTTTCATGTAGGCCTACCACTCGACAATGTCTTTGCTCATTTTTACTGCAGTCTTGGATTTTGTGTATACATAATTGACGGAGTATATTGATGTTTGATACAGGTTATGAACGAGGTAGCTGTTACTGCACGAGTTGGCAAAGAAACCAACGCCAAAGAGGAAAGTTCCGTGTTCAAGAGAACCCGATTAACAGTCGATTTATTCTCGCCCAAATAACCAACAAGTAATGCAGTAAATATTGGTGTCTTCGTCAATAACTGATCAGACATTAGTTAAAAATGTAAAAAAAATTAATATATTAGTAATTAATTTGCACGACTTATTATTATTTTGTATACTAAAAATGTAAATTAACAACAGACTGAAGCAGTAAAATTTCAACATTTATTGAAAAGCAAGTTATGCAACACACGCAAGTGGCGCCATCTGGTGAAAACTACGTTACTGTTTCAGCGTTACACCCGCGGCGTTGTCAACTGGGTATAATTGAGGCTTCCTAATAATAGGCCCTACAGTAAATACCAGTCTTGCCGTAGATATGAAATTTCCTATTCATATCCATATCCATATCCACAGACGCCTAACCTGCGTACATGCAGCCTCCAATTTTTGCAAAATACAGCAGTGCAAGAGCGTTTATCCCCGAAAAACATGACACAGGTATTTCCCACTTTAAATTGCTAAAAATAATGAAAAATAAAAAAAAACAACCACACGTTAGCATTATATTAGAACAGTATTTTCTAAGTTTAGTGAAAATCTACTAAATTTTATTGCCCCTGTTTTGGGGGTACGATATGTCGTGTGTCTGTCGTCTGTCTGTCCGTAAGCTATGTACTGTGGCTAAACAGTACGTCGTATAGGGGGGCGGCGATGGTATCCTTGGATAGAGCGACGACGACTATATATAAGCTGTCAAAAGTAACCACGTTTCTATCTGCAGCGGTTTGGCTGCAATTTTGAATGCAACATTGCTGGCTGCAGCCGTCAACCACCGTATCGTATACCTATGTCGATTTTAGCGTTTACTAAAACAGTGTCACCATATGGCGTGAATAAGACTGTAGTCACTCTGAAAAATTGCTTTCTTTCCGCGACCTGACATCGGACGCTGGCCTTCGGATATAAGGGAGAGCCTACGGTCGGCGCACCCCAGCAACAGCTGAGATTCTTGTTTTTCAAGACGCAGGTTGCATTCATGTACGACTACAGATATAGGGTGGAGTGGACGCTTTTGAAGCGCTCTTGGTTTGTACTTCCTACTAGCATTAAATAGGCCTATGCTAGTAAGCAGAAAAACGTTTGATAAATTATAAATAAACTCTCAAATAAATAAACTTTTTGTTGCTCAACGAACAGTATTTAAGCACCAAAAATTAAGAACCGTTGTTGTTATAGTACTAATAAATTAATTTAGGCTGATTAAATAATAGCGTGCTGATGTCACTGATAATTTATTTGACTCAGTAACGTAAATAAAGTGGAAAAAGCAGAGTAAAAACGACAGACAAGGAAATATTATAGAAACACAAAGCGTATAAGTATTCAGTTTAATTAGCAGGTGCGCCAGCATAATATCTATGGTCTATGGATATATCCACAGGACGACCTTAATCTCATATCCACACATGGATATATCCATGGATATCCATATCCACGGCAAGCCTGAAAATCGTACATATATGACGTGACTGTAATGCACTCTAGCTGGACCGTGTTGAAAGGTACTCGTTTCACGACTGCGATCGACGGTGTTCTGCGTAGACGTGCGTGTTATAAACAGATGCGAAGCGCGTTTCAATCGTCACGCTCGAATGGAGTCAGATTATGGGCGGTTTTAACACCCCAGTCACTGTAGTTAGAAATGAAAAAAATCGCAGTAAGGCATAAAATAATATTTTCATCTCCATTCATTCTGTTAAAACTCTAAACTGACAATAGAAAACAAGTTGTCTTTGAGATCGCCATGGTCAATTGTCCCGTGGGATTGCAGTTAAAAAGAAACAAATTTGTCGACTTGTTGGACACACGCGCGGAACCTTTTTTGATTCTCTAATACATCGATATGTGCCTTGATTGCTAAAAATAGATGCTCTAGGGTTAATCGATATGTGATTAGGTACGTTTGGCGTTACTCGAAGTCTGTATCAGTTCATTTCGTCATTCACCTCGCCCATTCATCAATTCAGGTGCTATAAAAACTCAATTAACCAGGCAACTTATATACTTGTGTCGATTTTTGTTAGATGGAGGTAGACTAGGTATTGAATAAGAAAATCTCTAAGAAAGTCTTGAGTCTCAAAAAAAATTCACCGTCACAAAGTCTGTCAAAATAATGGAGTTAACGATCACAACGATGTTGATATTACCTATTGCTCCTTTATACGTTCATACAGGTTTGATTTAAGATAAATTAATATTGATGCCGAAAATAGTGGTAAATATTATTTCGTAGTGGGAAAAGTCGTACGCGCGTAAACATGACATTCAGCAACTATTTCTAGACCGTGTCATAATAAAAAAGTGCCCCCCTCCGCCAAACAAATAACTATAACTCAACGAAAACTTACTAGTTATATGTTTGACGGTTCATATTAGTCCGCCCAAAACGGCAGTTTTTGGCGAGCTTATATTTTGATGACGTTAATTTTTTTCCCTTTTTTACCGCCACTAGACTTTCGAACTCCGTCGGCTGATCGCCGCGAAACTTTTACACATGATCACGGTTTGATTTTGTAACCCCAGTCAAAAATTTCGGACTTAGGCCTACGGCGCCGCGCGAACTCACATTGGGCTTTGCCACAAATTTCTTATAGTTTTTTTGAGTAACTCAGCTAACCAAAATCTTTCGATTCAGTAACATCTACCCTTCATATTCTGCGTATCGCAATAATAATACCGCGTTATCTGTTGTTTTTTTGTCGTCTGTTCGCGGCAGAACATAAGCTTACGAGAGCCACCGTATACGTTGATGCGAATACTGGAAAAGTGTCGTACAAGACGGGTGTAATGGACTCGGTGAAAGACACGGCGTACGGATACTACCGGAACAGCTTGAAGAGACCGGTTGGTCAATACTCGAGATTCAGACGAATGATCAGGGCCGGGCTAACTTCAACACTAAACTCCTGTACGCCGCCGGTTACCTCGAAGGTCGGCTGACTGCCAGGTAATTGACGTCGACGGGATAATAGTATTTCGTCGTATAATTATTTTGTCTTTAATGCAGTCTAATAATGAATGTCGAGAGAAAATGTAAAAGCGTTAAAACGCATCACCAAGCACGTGTTAAAACTTTCAATCACCGCGTATCGAGTGTCAAGCCCAGTAATTCGGTGTGCAAATAATCTGTGGGCCTACTTTCACTGCGTATGTCAGAAATTATGAAAATAATAGGCATTGATTTGGAAAGCAGTGTGAAAGTAATAGAACAATGTCGTTCGTATTTAACATTGCTGAATAGTTTAGTTTAGTAGCAAAAGTTATACTGCCCTCCCTACACGAGTCCGGACCGGGAATGCATCACAGTAGCGTCATAATCATTGGTCAAGCATAATAGGCGGGACCGGAAGTTGCAATTTTCCTACAGATGCTGCAGATTTCGGACAGTGAAGATGTTATTGTGTGCTAAAAATTTCAATAATTCTGTCAATAAATTTTCTCCGAAATGGGCATTTAGCTTCAAATTTAGTTTTTCTGGACGAAAATTTTCCGACAAAAATTTTTGCGGCAATTGTTCGAGAGCCCAAAATGTAGGGGGGGCGTTTTTCCCCTGTTTTCCTGCCACGACAAAAATGATCGGTGATATCACTCTTTTAACGATACCTTTTTAGCAGTAGCCTACTAATTTTACGTTCTGTCATACTGTCAAATACGCTGATGTAATGTCATGGCATTGTTGATTTTGTTGTAGACAAATATGGCAAAACTACCTTAACATTCGTAGTGGAACGCTTGAATTCTACTTCCAGGAGAAAAAATTAAAGAAATTATTCGTTTCTCAAAACCGATGGATGCGGTTCATGGTGGACAGCCATTCGGGGGAGGAGGGCGAGTTAGGCGCGTTTTGGCGCCATCTGGCGTACGTTCTGGCTCAGTTTGAGGGCCTGTGTGACGGATACAAAGCTGCCGCTGAACCGGAATGGGTAACTGACAACACCATTATCTCTGCCAAGCAGGGCCGGATAAAGGTTTTGAGGGGGCCTAGGCCCAAGTATTTTGTGGGGCCCCTTACGCATACATGTTTTGTACAAATTACAGTAAACTACTGTATCTTTTTTCTAAGCATTCAAGAAATACCCAAAATTTGTATTGTGTGTAACCCCTCAAGTTCATCTATGGGTCTAGGGGAGTGCTGTGAGAGCTTCTGTAGCGGGGTCCGGGGCAGATCCCCAGCAAAATCAAATTTGATGCATTTTAGCCTTAAAATATGACATTTGGTAACAACGATTTTGATTATTTTCCTAAGAATCAACTGATCGCATCTTAGCGCGGGGCCCCTGAAAGCGCGGGGCTTTAGGCGATGGCCTCGTTGATATCGCGTTAATCCACTTCTGCCGCCAAGGGAACGCAGTAAATGGCGGAGATACTGTCTTCTTCGGATATCTGTTATTCTGCCTGTGCGCACCGGTCATAAGCCAGTTTGGGCGTTAAATGCTTAATAGTTCCCGAACGGTTTAAGCTGCAGACTTTAAATTTGAATTTTCTGGAGATCGTCCGGACACCACCTCTTAAAATATGTCGAAAAAGAAGCGTTTGTAGTTAAGATCATGTGACACCCGACATTTTTGGGCGCTGAATGCCAATACTTCCAAAACGGTAAAATCCACGGACTTCAAATTTGGCATGCGTGTTCTCAGGGAGAGACAATCGGGACACTGCCTCTTAAGATTTTTTGACAAGAGGCGTTTTTAGGATACGTGATTCCTACATTTTCCGCGTTTACGCTACTCGGAAAAGGTTAGAGTTGCGGACTTCTAATTTGACGCAAAGTTTTGTACGCCTAATAATATTTTTATTAAAAGTAGCAAGATGAGTTTAAATTAAGTCTACTATTTTGTAAAAAAAATACTTGTCAGACATATGCATTCTATAACTACCTCTTGGAGTTGGATTTTGTATTTTTTTGTTAAATAGGGCAATAGCCTCATTATGTTAGGGCTTTAAGTTTTCGCGTGGTTAAATTTTGAGCTTTAGTTTGAAAAGTGTCACTGCTTTGAATTGTTACTATTAGCTAATTAAGTTGGAATTACGACGTAGGCCTATCATTATTACACAAACATTAGGCCTGTATAAAACTAGGATATCTGAAGTCTAAAATGTGATAATTTTCGGACATGCTAAAGTTTACGAGAAGGGAGATCTGGTGGTGGAGGGTTGTACGATCTGTCTGTCTGTCCGTCTGTCTGTCTGCCTGGCTGTCTGTTTGTGTTTATCATTATGACTCCCAACACTGTAGGACCAGACGTGTTTGTCCTTCGAGCCCTGAGCGGTGTTGGTGACTTCGTGGAACTAAAGTACATTTTTGATCGGCATATTCGTCCGAGTTTTCGCAGCATGTCACCGCAACAGATCAAAGACTACAGCGCCTACAATGCATACTGCTCCGCATTAGTGAAGGTACTTCATTCATTATTTGTATTATCGGTTTTTGAGACACGTTACGCAGATTGTAGAATATGCTGACAATTAATTGTTTTGGAGCATTTTATATAATCCAAAGTCCAGACCCCATGGTAGCCTACATCTCAGCAGCTTCATTAAACAGACGACCCACGAATAAAAACTTGGTCGGAGACGCGTTTTGCCTATTGATTTTCACTGGGTCTACAAGACATTATGAGTTTTTCTGTTGCCAGTTGGATTACTTAAAAATATAAACATGAATTTATGCGCGTATTAAGCATAACTAAAAAGAAAGTGCTTTATGTGTTTTCAAGACTTAGTATCTAGGATTTCGTTCTTTATTATTAGGAGATAAAAGTAGTTTGTATTTGCCACGTAGCAGCACTAGTCACTGTTTTGCACTATATGTACGTGTCTCAGGTGACGCCCGGGTCCGAGAACTTGTTCATTGGCCACAGCACTTGGTACTCTCATTTCATAATGATGCGCGTCTACAAGTATTATCATCTCAACGTCAAAGATTCAGCAACAGCGGCCCACAGCCTTTCATTCTCTAGCTATGCAGGTCCGTTCCAGTCTGTGTTCCAACCGATTGCTGGTTTTTACTGCTGCATTATCTTGCATATATGCGTATTGAAGTAAGCAAAAGTATAATAATTATTATTAATTCTAGCGTAGTTTTCATGTACAAAATGTGCAATTTTAGCCGACCATACTAACAGTCTCGCTTATGGCATATGTTGTGTCCGTCTGCCTGTCGTCTGTAACGTATGCGACACGTTCAGAGTTACAGTAAGCCTTTTACAATGAGCACATCGCATGTGGTGGGTTTTAAAAGCTTGTCAACTGTACAGTTTTGTCTATAGTAAACCTACAACGCATGCTGGTAAACGTCGTTCTAGCCACCGACTGTTGTTATTGTGGGGTATGGCGACGTTATAGGACCCTAGCTAACAATCGCCAATATAAAGCGTTACACAGAAAAAAGTGGAATGTATATGCTTTGCACAGGTAGAAAAATCGGACAGTTTTGAAACTGAAACCCTAGTGTTGCAATGGTTTTTTACATAACGTTGCAATTGGGGGGGGGGTAAAATTATCCCAGGTGTATATTGTGTTCTGTGCCAGTTAGAGGCAAAGTATTAACGACTGTACGCACGTTTTCGGGGGTACATATTTTATTGGTTCCTATGCCAACCTTCACTGGTGTCTTTTTACTCGAAAATTTAAAATGGCGGCCGGAAACCGGAAGTGATTTTAGTTTTGCCTTCGCAGCTCATGTCCGAATGACTTTAGTGTCGATTTTTATGTGTTAGTCGTCAGCGAAATGAACACACGTGTTTACAAGTATTTTGAGGAGTTATCAGTGTCATTTACGTTTCGCGTTGACTATTTATCCGGCAGCTGAATAAATAGCCTGTGGGCTGTTTATCCGGTTGAACGAAAACGAAGCCAACAATCATAGATTTACTCACATTTGCTGAACCGCGGCACCAGCATCAGCCGCTATCGTTAGTGTTAAGCGTAATCCGAAGCAGAAAGCGGCTGCCGTTTAAATAGTCGAGCTGGTTATGATTGGCTATTTATCCGACATCCAGTTGTGGGACGAAGCGGCTAAAACAGGCAGTTGGTGACAGATGAATAACCGGGCTCGCTATGACTTGTTATTTTTCCGGCAGCCGGACTAAAACCCCACCGGTTATTTATTCGGCTGCCGCATAAATATGCTGTGTGAACGTGTCTCTGCGGCGGTCATATCGCCGCAGAGACAAGGACTTAGCCTGTATCATTTTTGGGCGTTCGTAGGTACCAGCTAAAGACACCTAAAACGGCTGCCGAAAAAATAGCCAAATTAACTAAAAAAGTTATTTATCCGGCAGCCGGATGAATAACCGATTTATTCGGCTGCCAAATAAATATGTAATGAAAACGTGTCTCCATTTCATTGGTTTCTATGCTAATCTTCACTGGTGTCTTTTTACCCGAAAATTTAAAATGGCGGCCGGAAACCGGAAGTGATTTTAGTTTTGCCTTCGCAGCTCATGTCCGAATGACTTTAAAGTCGACTTTTATGTGTTCGTTGTCAGTGAAATGAACACAAGTGTTTACAAGCATTTTGAGTAGTTATCAGTGTCATTTACTTGTCGCGTTGACTATTTATCCGGCAGCTAAATAAATAGCCTGTGGGCTGTTTATCCGGTTGATTGAAAACAAAGCCCACAAAACCACAATCATAGGTTTACTCACATTTGCTAACCGGCGGCACCAGCGTCGGTCGTTATTGTTAGCATTAGGCGTAATCCGAAGCAGAAAACGGCTGCCGGATAAATAGTCGGGCTGGTTAGGATTGGCTATTTATCCCGTATCCGGCTGTCGGACGAATTGGCTAAAACTGGCTAATTATCCGGCAGTCAGCGGCGGATAAATAGCAAGGCTCGCTATGACATGCTATTGATCCGGCAGCCAGATTGAAAGCCGATCTGTTATTCATCCGGCTGCCGGATAAATATGCTGTGTGGACATGTCTTTGCGTGTGGTGGTACGAGCCTACCGCTGCAGAGACTAGACTGGTAGCACCTTTGGACGCTCGTACATACCAGCTAAAGACACTTAAGACGGCTGCCGAATAAATAGCCAAATTAACTAGAACCGGCTATTTTTCCGACAGCCGGATGAATAGCAGATTTATTCGGCTGCCAGATAAATATGCCGTGAGGACGTGTCTCTGCGACGCAAAGACACGGCCTCAGCTGGTAGCACCCTTGGGTGCTTGTATGTACCATCTAAAGCCACCTAAGATGGCTGCCGGATGAATAGTTGGGCTGATTAAAACCGGTTATTTATCCGGCTGCTGCTCTATTGACTGCCGAAAACATAGATATAATAGTTGAAATTCTGTTTGTAAGTTCTCTAGAAAACCAAATAATACTTAACATGGAACCCTTCGTCATTTTCGGGTTGCGTGTCGGTTTTCCAGCCGCCATGTTGGAAAAGCATTCGACCGGGTTGATCATTTTGGTCTATTTGTGAAATTAATGAACAAACGCGTTCCTAGTCTATTACTAAGGATGTTGGAAAACTGGCTTAGTAAATGTTATACATGTGTGAGGTGGTGTTCCGCATGGTCCAGTTTTTTCAGATTAGAACGTGGCGTTAAACAGGGTGGAGTAATGTCTCTTCAGCTATTTGCTGTCTATATTGACGATGTGATCAAATTGGTTGAATCACATGGGAGCGGTTGCTATATGCGCCATGTCTGCACTAGTATTATTTTGTACGCTGATGATATTTTGTTGTTGTCGCCCTCTGTTGTAGGTTTACAGCAGTTGGTAAATGTTTGTGAATTTGCGGTCAATTCTTTGGGCTTATACCTTAATTATCGTAAGTCAGTCTGCATGCGTGTAGGTCCTCGTCATTCGGTAGGCCCGCATTGTGCTAACATCCAGTCAATTAATGGTTGCGTGTTACACTGGGTCGATGAAATACGCTATTTAGGCATATACATAGTAAGCAGTAGTAAATTGAAATGTAATTTTGCTTACTCTAAAAAAGCTTTCTACCGGTCGTTTAATGCTATATTTGGCCGGATAGATCGATTAGCAAGTGAAGAAGTTGTACTTCACTTAATTAAGGTGAAATGTTTGCCTGTTCTGTTATACGGCATAGAAGTGTGTCCGGTTAATTTATCTGATATGCGCTCGCTAGAGTTTACTGTAAGGCGCGTTTTGATAAAATTGTGCTATAATTGACAGCTGTGTGTCGCTGTTTGGTCTCTCTGTTAGTGAACTTGCTGGTCAGCGTGTGCATAGATTTTTGTTTAAATTTAACATGCTGGACAATATATTATGTAAGGTGTGCCAGCTATAGGGCCTAGTG
>Ga0209367_1007919_pt1 | contig 14590 bp, 13 predicted proteins | sample WorMetLIZISLAND2_FD_187412 | JGI IMG/M metagenome (GOLD analysis project Ga0209367, IMG submission 187412) | Marine gutless worms symbiont microbial communities from Max Planck institute for Marine Microbiology, Germany - Olavius geniculatus... ... | reverse complement strand
ACAACATTCGGCGTTATGTAGCAATTTGGAACATTTGCGTTTAACACGGTAAGGTGATGACACAAATTAGGTGAGGTGGAAAATAAGTGCACCTCGCATATATTTGGATCGTTTGCCATCTTTCTGCCAAAAATTATCAAAATCGGTGGAAATTTGACGCAGTTCTGACAAAAACAAATCTTAGTGCTTAGTTTTTTTTGGGACACGGTGTAGATATGATTTTGACTTTTTTCCACTCTCGTTTACCATAGAGGTTTATAACATTTTGCATCAAGCTGTTTGCTCACATATGATTGACTTTTATGTGACTGGTCAGTCTGGCTTATGGCGGTCCTTGTACTAAGCTACTGACGAGTTTTGACCTAACTTTAACTTAATGCCTATTTGATCTGACTGGCAGTGCCTGCCTGTCTTGGTATGTTTTGTAGGTGTTTGTTGCCGCTTTTGAGGAGTCAGTATACAAAATATTCAAGAGTCATCTGTCACCTTTTCCTAAACGTATGTGAACACATTTTCCTGTACACATTACTTTGTGTTTATTTAATAACTGTCATTGGAGTAGTCAAGACGATCGGACGTTGTTCATATTGCTGTCATTATTAGACAGCCATTGCGAGAGTTCACCCAGTTCATTTGACAAACGAATGTAGCACAAGCGCTGGGTGGCCATCTACCTTTGGACCAAGCCAATGAGCTTAAGCTTCAGATCCACTTAAACTGTTAACTATGGTGTGAAATTTGCCGTCGTCATTTATTACTGCTTAGCCTAGAAACTGATACTCATTCATTTTACCGTAAGATGGAGAGTAGAAGTTGAGTCGACCTGGTGGCTTTTATACGTGCCGAGATAATTTACCTGCCTGTAGATAGTCATTTAGCATTTAGTTTACATGTATTCCCTTGCTGTGGTAGCTTATTGTTAGTAATTTACTGGCGTTGGCTGATTGTAACTGGTGTAGAAAAGAAAGAGTTCTCTCCTGCAGCTTCCAACATCACTTTCCACGTACATGCTGTGGACAAGGCAACGGCCGAGGAGGTGAGAGAGAAGTTGAGAGAAAAAGCTAAAGATTTGATTCAAATGGTTGAAATTAAAGACAGCAACATCAAAAGACTCGGTAAACACTTGGTCAGCAAAATCATGTCTCTGGGCACAGCTGGTGTCGCTGTTGAAATTGGTAAGAACATTGTATGTTGCAAACAAGTTTTTTGGGGTTCTTTTTCTGAAAATTGGGCTTTGAAGCTACTAATATAGTTAACTTTTTTTGAGCACTCTGTATCAGTTGTTCTTGTTAGTATTTCTAATGCCACTTTGTACTGTTTTTATTTTATTTTTACGTATTGCTTATAAAGGTTATAGAATATATATACTATAAAAATGTGCCACTTTTTATGTGTGTATCTTTAATACGAATTTTAATAATTTTTTGTATTGCGCAACTCTAACTATAACTCTGACATTTGGCATAATTTTGAAATAGAAAAAGTGGCTCATTGGTTACTCCAGTTCTGGAGAATGTTTACACTAATTTTTTGTGCTTTTGTATTTTTGAGTTATGGAGCCCATAACAGGTGGACAGGACAGGTGGACAGACAGAGAGACGGATGGACAAACAGGCATTTGACATGTAATGCGGCCTGTTAGGAGGTCTACAAATGTCACGATGGTGCCAGTAAGAAGTGTTGTTGCTGAGCGTGTGGTGACGGCAGTTATTCATTGCCAGCATGTTTTTGACAGACACGAGGGCCGGCTGTATCCGTCTGAGAGGTCGAAAAGAACGCGTTGAGAGAATGCAGCAAGCGGTGAAACTGATATTGGACCAGCAGCAGCAGCAGGACGAAACCAGCATCGAGCAGATCAAAGCGTCACGCGGCTCTCAAGCTTACCTGAGGCATCTCGCTACTGAAGAAACTGTTTGGTATCCAAGCTACTGGAAATGTGTGCGAAAAAGGACCGTCGAAACAAAGCGCAGCGTCAAGCGACGACAGCTCAACGTGCAGTCGTCGACGTACAAAGACATCGAGAATCTCGTACAGAAGACGTGGGCGGCAGACAAAGTCGGACAAGGTCGGGATGCGGCTGGTCTCGGTCACTGTGCTGTTGTTGTGAAGAAGATCTGGTCAGTGGAAAATCCAGTGCTCTATCGCAAGTACGATGCAAAGATGAAGGAATTGTGTCACCAGGCTTCTGCTGAGCGATGTCCGCCGCGTGTGAAAGGCTTGTGCGGCGAGTCTGACATTCTTACACACCGCCACGGTACGCCCTATGTGTCATGGTAGATCTTACCTGTTGTGGTAGATTTTCAAAGAAAGTACTCTGTGTAATGGTAGGTTCTATCTGATGCTCGGTAGCATCGTGCATGTTTAGTTAGGGTGGTAACTGCCCCCACCTAAATTTTAGTCTGTCGGAAATTTTTCTCTTTGTTTCCAATTTTTCAGCTAAAAATGCAAAACTTGGGACTCAAAATTTTCCATTCTGCGGGAATTCAGGAGGAAAAATCAGTGTTTGAATTGCCGGGGAGTGGGGGGAGGGTTGAACCCCCCAACTGTTTTCTCAACCCCTCTAACACACTGTCAAATTATGTACTGGGGGTCAGCTATATACTTTATACATACAATTTACATCATAATTTTGTTCGGGCTCCGACCATCGAAAAGTTCAACCCCCCAACTAATTTTTCACAATTCAAACACTGGGAAAAATGAAGACCACACGTTGGAAATTGGTCGCTTTTTGTTGGAAATTTTTTTTACAGTTACCTGCTCTTTGTTCAGGCTTTCAATCTGTGAAGCCGCTGTGATGTTAAAACTGTTCTTGAACTTGTTTGAACTGGTAAAAAGAAGGCCATAATGAAAAAGACTTGCTTAGTTTATTACAGTCAGTTATTCAGTGGCTCAGTGAAATAACTTCAGTCAAAATTACTGATTTGAGTTTTGTTAATTTCAGTTAGTTAAATCCATTAATTTATTTTGCTGTTTTAATAAATTTGAAAAAATAGATGGCATGCTTTATTGTTGTGTTAAATTTTGGTTTTGGCCTTATTGTTTGTGAGATTTCTTTAGGTATGTTATATTGTTACACATGTTAACTTTGCCTGTTGATGGACAGATTACGTTTATTTATTTTTATTAAGTTTTTTTGAGCAAAAGTAGTTGTCGGTTTACAGACGTGAAGACGTTGAGTGGGTATTTGGTCGATGAGGTCAATGAATGTTATTTGTTCCATGGAACGAAGTCAAATATCATTGATGTAATTGAGCATAAAGGATTCGACTTTCGGATCAGTGGTGAAAATGCAATGTGTGGCAGCGGAGTTTACTTTGCTGAGAGTTCTACAAAAGCTGATCAGTATGTTGGTAAGTCCATGTCTGCTTTAGCGAGAAGTATATTTGTCTGCTGAGTTGTAGAAAAAGTACGCTACCAAGCTCAGTACTTCATCAATCGTCATAATTATATAGGTCCGATTATCATAATTCTGCACTGTACGAAGTACGGTGGACTTTTTTTGCTCTAGTGATCACTGATGCAGGCCGGTACTTGTTTACCTACCCCAGAGGGATGAAAGGCTGAGTTGACCTTGGTGTCGGTTATGTACTGAGATGTCTGCAGTTAACAATCACTTGATAGCGACGCGATCGGGAGTCGAATCTGTGACCTTTTGATCGCAAATCCAATGTCCTAAAGTCATGTCTTTGTTTTTTTCGCAAAAATGTACTTGACTGAAAAATTGTAATTCATAAATAGGCCTTGAGGTCATTTTTGTATTTTTAATATTTTATTTTAACGGGCTTCCAGTCTCACTACTAGCCCGTGCATGGCCGCCACATATCGTGTCTGAATCCGGCCCTAGCTGTGCTGCAGCACAGTAGCGCTAGGCCATTGCTAGAATGGAAGATCTCCTTGGCTAGGCCTACTAGTGTGAAACTGTGTTCAGATGAGAGGGAGAGGCGTGTTGGCACAGGCAAGTCGCTGAAGATGTTCCTGGCCCGGGTGTTGCTGGGTCGTGCGTATGTCAGTCGTCAACCTCGCCAGTTCCGCAAGCCGCCGTGCACGACCTGCTACACTGACGACTGTGTCGACTCTCATCACCGCAGCTGTTTTGACTCAGTCGTCGCGACTCACAGAGATGCCGGTGCAACTCGTCTGCTGTTTCGCGAGTTTGTCGTCTACGATCTGGCACAGAGTTACCCCGAGTTCTTGATCAAGTACGAACGCAGATGAGACAGAACATTAACCTATTTTAAGTAATTTGCCTTAATTCGTTTATCTTTCTACCTTCAAACTTCGTGGTTCTTCATAACACTGAACTTTTTTTTATTGTGACTGATAAGGTAAGCTTTATAATTATGTGAAACAGTTTGTCAGCTTCGCAAGATCGTTTTTATATATGCTGAAAGTGAATAGTTTTCTTATCTATAGGTAATTATGTTCTGTATTTTTGTAAGCTTGTATTTACTTACCTTGGCCTAGAATGCGTGACTAATTGCCATTTTTTCTATGTGCATAATTGAAAGTGTGCACAGCCTGTTGAAGTCGGCTTTGAATTTTCAAAGAAAAAATCAGCTGTTCAAGTGAAACCTGGAAAATCGTCCATTAAAGGTGAAAGGTGATGTGATAGCTCTAGAAGCCCATTTTAGAGCTACGGAGCGTCACCCGCCGTATGGGATCTCACAGTATTACCTGCCACCCGACACAGGTGAACGCGCCTTGCCTTAACTCCAGCCAGATAGGCTGGTACTCGATTTACCTGCCCCAAAGGGATAAAAGGCTGAGTTAACCTAGGCGGCTGGTTACATAGCGAGATGGTTTACATGCTCGCAGATAGTCACCCGTCCAAGTACTAACCCGGCCTGGTGTAGAGCAACTTTGTTGATCGGAAGCAACATGTTACTGCTACGCAAAGCCACCAGCATCTATGGCTGTGCTTATGCTTTTGGTAGGCCTTAGGAGTTTCTAGTCTTTTTGTTTTTATTATGAATGAAATACAAGAACGACATGTATATAGCAGCTTGTTTTTTGATAAGTTTGTAACAGTTATATTATTGATGTAGCATTATACTTTATGGAAAACTGTAATATCGGTATTTTATAGCATTTATTTTCGGACAGCATACATATACATATTTTTGTATATTAAAACTTTGCTTCAATAGTTTTGATGGGCAAGTGGATGTGGAAAATTATTACATTGTACCATACGAATGTTGAGGTTGATATGATTGTGATATTCATTGTGCCTGCTGAACTTTGTAAGAATGTTTTTATCTACCACCACGTCACGTTGCCAACTTCTGTATTATGAGAACTAATTTGTCTGTGTTTATTATATGGTGATAATTGGTGAAGTCATGCATATCACGACTCCTGCTCTTTCCATTTCTAAGCTTTTACCCCGTTGGCACCCATTTATTTTCCACAAACAGTGATGAAAATTATTTTGCAAGTCACAAAAATCGCTGACAAATATCTCAGCCTTTCCACTCACAAAGATAGGCCTGTCTGAGTCTGACGCAGCACGCCAACAATGTTGCTGCAACATTTTTCCCTTATGGTCATTGTTAATTTGCTTACATTGAGAAGGAGAAATTAATAAATAGGCCTAAATGAACGCGAAGAGATAAACATATGAAGCAAATGCTATTCCAGTTCATTACATTACTGGTGTTGTTCTATTTCGGAGATTCGTACAGAAGTTTACGTTTTTGAAAGTCTGGTATGTTTGATACACAGTGATATAATCGATTTCAACAGACACTCGAATAATAAACCAACAACCCGGTAGGCGAGGTGGCTCGCGACGGCTAGCTCAAAGTTGTGAAAGCTCGTTTAAAAGCTGGGGCACTTGGCTATGGCGAATGCCGGACAGCGGTGCGGTGCCAGACGTGTACCTGAGAGTTGCAGTCCTCTGGTGTGATGTGGGTTGTCCAGTCCGTGGAGGCCACCGACACGAAGAAAGACGGACAGTTGTTGTGGGACAGTAGAGGCAGTTGGTTCTCTACAAGCGATCATTGATGACCACTGGTCTATCTTGCACGATTATGGAAATACGAGGCCTCAAAGGTATTGGGGTCACGTGACCATTGGATTTTTCCTACCCCAATTACTTTAACCTAGAACCGAACCGGAAGTGGATCCGATGCTCGGTTGCTGAGATATATCCGTCTAAAGATGCTGAGCTCTGGACGCCGTACGGACAGCACACTGTACACATCCACACATTTTCCATTTGTGAACGATAGGTTTTTGAAGTACAATTTGTTGGAGTTGGTTTTAGCTCGGATAAACTATGAGATTTTTTTGGCAAATGATTGCATGCTTGCACTGTAAGAAGTTATGTTTGACAACTTTTTCATTAAACGAATATGACGATGATGATGATGATGTCACGCTGAGCTATAATAAGGGCTAGTACCGGTAAGCTTACCGGTAAGCTGGCGCGTCGCGAGACAACAGTCCCGAAAAGGTTCGAACCATGGTTTGAACACAGTAAATATATACGCCTATATGCATTGTGCTTTAAACCATGATTAAAAGATGAACGATTGTTTAAGCGTTCTAGGACTTGCAGATCCAGCAGCAGCAGCCTATCTCCGTACTGAGAGAAAATAATAAATAAGGAATCACACTGCATCAGGACAGGCGTTGAGCTAGATTTATGATAATTAGGCCTATGATGATAATGACGTGTCTCGCAAAACAAAAACTGAAAATTAAAAATAAAACCACCAAAATACAAAACGATGAAATGACCCCTCACTAGCAAAAGTGATGATTCGATATCAGGATTTCAATTTCGGTACGATATCGATACGATATTTTGAAAATATCGCGATATCGATATCGATATTTTTAAAATGGTATGTGTGTAAATCTTATACAAGCACAAGAACAAGACGCGAACGTTGAGCAAGGCAGTTTGTTTTACGTAGATACTAAAATGTGTCAGTGAACTTAAAAATTAACTACAGACTGTCCTAAGTGTCGTTAAATTACGACACTATAGTTAGTTTGTTTCGGCTAGTTTGTCGTTTTCTCCGTTTATTCTCGTTATTTTGGTAATGCAGTAATAAAAATATAAATTTCTGCCGTATAATATCGCGATATATAAAAAAAATTCGATATTTTTCGACGATACGATACGATATATCGATATCGAAAATATATCGATATTTTCGATATATCGAATCATCACTACTCCACAGCTTACGTCACGCCGCGGGAAATTCTACCAAAATGGCGTGTTGAAATTGAAACTACAACGAATAAAATGACAAACTGATGTTCATGATGCACTGATGCACTGGACGCATTTGCTAAATAGAAATGCGCGACTATTACGTTTTCTGCCAGGGCAACTTTGGCGTGTGACACAAAATATCGTTTAACAGATTGTAGTTTCAATTTCGCCTTGTGGCAATTTCCGCGCGTATGGGAATACCGGTAAGCCTACTTGGCGTCAACAATCATGGTGAACTCGGTCACAGCTACGTCGATTTTAGTTTGTTAACTCATTGCTTTGAGTTTAATTGTGCGCATTGGTAGAGCGTACACGAATTGATGTCGTTACATATGTATCACGTCTTACATATGTCTTACTGGCGTGAAAGATGATAGGGGTGGAAATGAAACCAGCAGCAATGGTGTAATTGTAGCTACAGGTATAAGCTTAACATTTTTACAATTTTTAAGAGTGCAGTCAAGTTATGCGTTTGTTGGCTGCATTATTGTTGCCAGGTGTTTTGTTAGTTTCACAATTGCAGCTAGGAAAATACACTGAATACCGTAAAATTGAATGTTATTACAAAACAAATACTTTTAGATATCTCGAGGACAATTCAAGATTCAGTATTATTGTGACACTGCAACATTGTTGTTGAAGTCTTCTGATGATTGATTACGGTATATTAAGAACATCTTATGTAGGACCTATTGCTTGTTAGTTTATAATTGAGCAAGACACCTGTATTGTCTTGTGTGTCACTTTGAAGCAAAATTCTATTAATGTTTTCTATAGTCTTCATATTCGATAATATATTTATTGGCTATACTTTTGTTGCTATTTGGTTAGGCCTGTATGTGTAAATATTGTTTTTGGTGGAAATGTTTTGCATGCATTTCTGCATTACATTAATTTCTGATTAGTTGTCTGTTCAAAGTGGCTCGGTAGTCTAATGGTAACGTGTCGGACTTGTAATCCTGAAGTAACTCAGAGGCGCAGGTTCGACTCCGCACCGGGACACTGCCGGGTAACGACCTTAGGCAAGTTGTTCACACACATGTGTCTCTGTCACCAAGCAGTATAATTTCGTACCGGCTTTACCGCTGAGACGTAAACAGGCACTCCGCGCGATACACTGGCCCCGTGTCCGTGGTCTCGCAGTGCGAAAACTGGTGTCTGGCTGAGGGCCTTAGGAAATGGAGATCAGCGCCGCCATATGGGCCGTAAGGCTCGGGAAGGACTTTACGTTTTTTACGTTGTCTGTTCAAAGCGACTAAAGTTTGTTGGGCATATCTACAGGAGATGTAATGCGCAAGTGGTAATAATAATTATGTCTTCTGAACGAACACTGGTCATTCGAGGTATTCCGGCAACTTGGACTGCAACTGAAGTTGAGCTATTTTTCGACAATGGTCTTCACTGTTCTGATGGATGTGTGGAAAATGTCGAACTGTCCGCTGGTACAGGCACGGCTCTGGTGACATTTGAGCATGCACGTGGTAATTACTCAGCGGATTTCATCTCACTGCACACTAATTTTGGATTTACTGTTAAGTGAATTTAACACATGTGTATCACAGGCTGAACGGTAGTTCAAGCCATGTGTTAACGGCGACTTCTCTTTCGTATGGGAAAGCCAAAAATTCGACCCCCACAGAATCAGAATTCCTGATCTGATTGAGATGAAATTTGGCACGGTTGATTACGTCGGCTAGGTGACCTCTCACGCAAATTTTCATGTAAATCTGCACAAGGGGCGCTTCTCGGCAAATAGGTGAAATAAACGCCAAATTTTTTCTAGCTGTATATATACCTTTTTCAGAAACTCACCTACAGGTCAGACTCTTTGGCGGATTTTTGCCTGCGATGGCTCATACGACGCGGTCTGGGCTCGCGCAAGGATGTGTCTTTTAAGGGTTAAAAAATTTGAAATTAATATTTAACGTATTTATTCCAAAAATTCCAAAAAATTACAATGGAACCTATGGGGAAAATTAAACAGTTCTTAAAACGGTCATAACTTTGGCTGTTTATAAGATAGAGTCGTAATTTTTGGTTCTAAGGTATGGTTTTTGGGAATGGCGAATCTAATGATGTTATTTAATTTTACTCCGGGCCTTTCCTAGTTGTCATGGCAACGAAATTTGGGACAAAATGGGATATGAATCGGCTTGTGTAAGAGATATCTGCGAGATTTTTGCGTCTATAGGAGGTGGGGGTTTTCGGGATGGGCCATTGAATGCTGCCAATCGCATTTTAGTCCCCCTACCCCCGTTGCCATGGCAACGAAATTTGGGACAAAATTGGCTATAACTCGGCTTGTGTACAAGATATCTGTGAGATTTTTGTGTCTATGTGCCATGGAAGTTTTTGGGGATGGGCCAGCGAATGCTGCCAATCGAATTTTACACCGACTGACCCTTGTTGCAATAAGAACGAAATTTGGGACAAAATGGGCTATAACTCGACATGTGTACAAGATATCTACGAGATTCTTGCATCTAACAAGGGTTCTGAGGGTGGAGCAAATAAATAATTTTAATAAGTCTACCATGGTTGACTTTCGTTGCATTGGCAACGAAATTTGTAGAATTTTTGCCAAAAATTGGCTAGAACTCGGTTAATTACGAGATGAGTTCAGACTTTAGTTTGACTCGACTTTATAGACGTTTGTGGTCGGCCATTTTACGCAACGGTCGAATCTGAAGCGCAATATCTTTGTAACTGATCACTAGTAGGAAAACAGTATTTTAGTAATAAAACAGCAAATATAAATGTACAAAACATCAGTTTATACACTTGTTATTCAGCAGCACATTGACACACAGTCAGTGTGATGCGGGCAATATCACCTTTTGTAATTATTGCTGTTTTCGATGTGCAAATACTTAAATGTTGCCATTAACAAGTGTATAAACTGATGTTATGTACATTCATTAGAGTTAAGCTTAAGCGAATTGAAAGCCTAACTGCATTTTAATGTGTCTATCCTGTGTGTGAACTACATTACGTCTTATAAACATATCAGATAAATTAAAATCAGATCAGCAAAGTGAATTTGTATTTCTACATCATGTCACACAAGCATAACATATAAATTAAATTTAAAACCAATATGTTGATAATGCACTTTTTAGCTGACTGAAGCTATTTAGTTGTTTGATTTTAGGTAAGTGTGTCTGATGTTTTACTGCTAAATGATAACAAATAAAGTTAAATGAAAATATTTTTTCTCTGGAATATGTGTTACCTTCAGTATGTTGAAGGCTCTGTACGTAGAACAGTTATCTATTACTGGTAATTATTATGGGGCCGTCTTTCCTAGAAGGAGGCCCCATCATGTATCGATCCTGTCCGTTTGTCCGTCTGTCCTATGCCTACTTCTTTTTACGTATCGTTTTAGGTACATGAGCCTTAACTCGTACGGAAAGCGAAATTCCCATAGTAAAGATACTGCAAGGACGGCCCCATAGCGGGCGGCCCCCTACGGCCGCACCCTCTTATTATAGCTGTATCTGTTGAACTGCTGAAGAACTTAGCATATGCTTCATGTGTATCGCAGCTGTGGAGTATCTGTTGGAGAAGAAGCAGTTAAAGTGGCGTGATTCTGTGCTACGCTTTGCACCGAAGCCTCATTCTCGTCATTCACCTGCTCACACAGGTGTGCTATCAGCACAGACTGATGAAAGCATGACTGCACGGATGAGGTTCACTGATGAGGACGAGGAACAATTTTACGACACTGTCACCAAACTGACTTGCAGTGACAAGGAAAGTCCAAGCTCAGTTGTCAAGAAAATGATCCCATCTCAGCATATGGAAGCTGCTGGCGGAGCCTTAGCATGGCATTGGCCAGAGACTGTGTGTGAAGATGTGAGTGGCGGGAGTATTGCAGAAAAAGAAACCGTTTTCCAGGATCCATCGCCACACACCAGTCATCAAGCTTCATTGGTCAAACCCAACGTAATCAAAGATGCTAGCCATCCACTAACTGATGCGGGGGATCAGCAGAAAATGGAAGTAATCACTCGTCAAATTTCCGCACTGCCATCGCAAAAGCTAAAGTTTCTGAAGAAACTTCTGAAGAAGAAGAAAATTTGTAAGCAGTGCTCAGTAAAGGTTGATCTTGCGGACGAAACGGTGACATTGAGTGGGACTGGAGAAGATATTTTGAGCGCTGAACTTGCTGTATACGAAGCACTAGCCAGTGCAAGTGAATGCTGTTTGAATATCTCCGAAGCTCTCGGTCATTTGCTTACCTCGCCAAAGGGCCAGCAGTGGTTTGACGAAGGCTGTGAGCGAGGCTCATTTTTTGGCATATGCTATGTTCACAATTCAGTCACTAAGCTCCTGACAGCCGATGATGGAAATTTAAGTGATATCAGAAAGTGGTTGAGTGATGCATTGCGCAGTGAAAGAGTGTCATTCACACCTCATCACGTGGCGTTTTTGCGGACACGTGAATGGTTGGACTGTGTTCGCAAGTTGACCGATTCGCATCTACTCGTGATTACTGAAGATGCGTCTGAGATAGTAATTCTTGTTGAAGGTCCAACTGATGCGGTGAAAATGGCCGTCAAGGAGATCAGTGATTTGCTGAACAGAGTATGCCATGTGAACAAGAAAATCTCATTGAAGCCAGCGGATTTTCGAACTCTGGCATTTCATTGTACTGATGTTGTCAACAAAGTTCAGGAGTTAAGGTTAATGTGATTTTGCAAAATATTAGATAAATCAATTTTTGAATAAATTAATGCGTCGTTGCTTTCTTTAATATTTGTGCTTTCTATTTTTTAGATATAGTACATCAGTGTCAGTTTTTTTTCACTTATGTGTGGCTTTGGTCGATCAACTTTGGTTAGATCAGGTTTATATCATATTAAATTGGGTGCATTACCATCTAAGTGTTTGACACTTTTTGCAATTGTACTGGTAAATGAATGAAAATGTACTTTTAAAATGTACTTTTGTGTTACAGTGCAGGAATGGTTAAGGTTGTTTTTGAGACTGAGACGAGCACAATTAATCTGACAGGCCCATCTGCAGCAGTAGATGCAGCTTTCAGTCATCTTCAGTCAAACTATGTTAGTGCCATCTGCCATGAGTGTCTGGAGTTGTGCTTTCCAGGTAGTTATTAGTTTTTGTCCAATCTTTTGATTTTCAAGTTTTTCGGTGTTTTTTACTGTTTACTGGTTTACAGGAAGTCCATTTGGCCTGCAATAAGTACTACTATGGTAATTTCCAAACAGTAGCTTTTGGGAATCCACTATAACTTGGAGTAACTGCATGAAAATTGGCCAGTTAAATGCAGAAATTAACAACAAATTTGAGCTAATGCTCACGAGACGTGCGAAAGCATATAGCAGTTCCTGTTTGGAAGCTGTCAGTCTATCTCCAGCCATTTCGTCGCGACTTTTAATTTGATGCCCTCGTGCGCAGGTTGCCTTGAACCTAGAAAATCAAGACTTGGACCATTGAAATCTGCGTTCAGTACTGAAAATTTCATACGCAGCTTGTCCATGTTTATCTCAATTGGTTTTGGCGCAATTTCCTCTTGAAATGTGTCTCGCAGCCTAAAATCGCCAAAAAATCCATAAAAACCCCTATTTTGGTGTTCAAGGTCATTCAAGGTCATTGAATTTAATGGCAATCGAGAGCTATTGAACGACTTCCTATTAGTGATTAATAGTAACCTAGGCCATATCTCGCACCGTTATTGAGATACAGCGACTTATTGGCTAAAAAAACGAAAAAAAATTTCACCCCCTCTCATTTAGCGCCCTCGTTCGGGGTGACCCCTTTCGAATTTATGGAAAAGCTTTACGGTTCCTGAAACTAGAGTCTTTCAGGCAGCCGAAGATGAAGATTTGGTGATCCTAGCTTGCACCGTATTTGACTGATCCACCCATGTGACGGATGGACAGACAGACGGACGGACAGACAGAATTGCGATGGCTAAGACGAGCTGAAAGCAGTAGCTGCTTTCGCGCTTAAAAATAGTTCTTGTGTAGATTGTAGAATTTGGTTTTGATATTTTTCTGCAGGTTTAACAGTTGCAGACTTTAAAGATTCAGATTTAATCGAAGCCATCGAGTACAGAAATAAGAGTGGCATTGACGTGTCAGCAAAACAACGTCAGAAGTAAGTTTCCGAAAAAGTTGCTGTTTTGGTTTGCAGTAGCTGTCAGTTCTTATGTAAACTTTGTCTGAGAAGAACCATGTTTGTATGCTTGGTCTTATATTTTAATTTTGTAGCGACTGATTGGTTTTGCAGACTTGAGTTGATATTATTAATAATAATAATATTAATAACAATAATAATAATGCCGAATGTGGTGGATCGCCTGTGCATGGTAGTTGCATGATAGCGCCACGGCCGAGACGTGTTTGTCGAACGTCAAACGCCGGTCTAGAAGGACTCCCGAGTACTTTGATGTCATCGGCTACAGGCAGATCGACACCAGCGACCTTCACCGACGTCAGAGAAGATGCTGCCCGTAGCTGGTTGCCTGTTCCCATGACCAGCGCCTCAGACTTATCTGGATTCAGTTAGAGCCCGTTCTGCATAAACCAGAGTTTAACGTCGGCAGTGCAAGCGGCGAGAATGGACAGACCGGCGGCTGTGTTGTTAGCACACATCGCCAGGTGCAGCTGGGTGTCGTCGGCGTACTGGTGGTGACGGACTCCATGTGACGTTATGACTGCTACATTGCAATTAAGATGCTTGTACTTAATCTTGCAGTAGCTTTGCTACATAGCCATATTTGGTTGGTTGGTTGATTGCTGTGGTTTGATTGGCATGTCAACTGTTTGCCAGTACTGCGTGTTACATTATGTTTGTTAGGTCGGTGGAAGCGGAAGCAAGTGTCCAGCAAGTAGAACCTGCATCATCATCAACAGCAGCAGCAGCAGCAGCAGCAGCAACAACAACCATGGCAACTTTACCAGTGTCAACAGAGTCGTCCGTAGTAGTAGTCCAGGGCAGCCTTGTCCAGTTCAAGGTTTTCATTCAGTTCTGTCTGACTGACATTTTTTTGCACACTACAGAAATGGTGCATGCAGTTTTAGAGACAATTGTATTCTGGGTACAACATTATAATACCGGGTGGCGCAAAAAAAACGTCCCAAACATTTGCATGCGTTATTCAGCTGAGTGGTCAAAATGAATCAACTTAGAAGCATAAGTGTAATAAATGTACAAAACATTAGTTTGTACACTTGTTAACGGACTTGCACATCGAAAACAGCAAAAATTACAAAAGGTGATATTGCCCGCATCACGCTGACTGTGTGTCAATGTGCTGCTGAATAATATCACCTTTTGTAATTTTTGCTGTTTTCGATGTGCAAATCCTTAAATGTTGCCGTTAACAAG
>Ga0209367_1007918_pt1 | contig 14591 bp, 6 predicted proteins | sample WorMetLIZISLAND2_FD_187412 | JGI IMG/M metagenome (GOLD analysis project Ga0209367, IMG submission 187412) | Marine gutless worms symbiont microbial communities from Max Planck institute for Marine Microbiology, Germany - Olavius geniculatus... ... | reverse complement strand
GGCGGGGCGCGTTCACCTCTGTCGGGTGGCAGGTAACACTGTGTGATCCCATATGACAAGTGACGCTCCGTAGCTCTGAGATGGGATCATTAAGAGCTATATGCACCTTTAACCTTTAACCTTTAACCTTTACGAAATTTGGGGGCACCGCCCCCCCCCCTTAAAATTTGGTAGGGCAAAAAACGTGCAAAAATTGGTGCAATTTACGACAACTTTCGAGTTTGAGCGCAAATACCTCTGGAACCGATGAAGATAGCGACAAAATCTAAACGGCTTTGACGAGAACGATCCCTTCGGCGTTGAGCAAAAGAAATTTTGTGAAATTTGGTCCACTATGAACAAAGTTATAAGCGCTCATGTTGACCTACCCTAAGTCGACAATGCGCATTCGGCGTATACCAATGCATTCAAGTTCGGGCCACGTGACTTTGATGCCGGGGAAATTTTACCCCCCCCCCCTAATTTTCCGTAGTCGGACTTAGGGCGCCGGGCGGACTCACGTTGGGCTTTGCCCCAAATTTCTAGTTTCCTTTCTTTTTCTATACTTTACTTGCCAAACTCTGGAGAACACATTTTTGGGAGTATCGCAGCATTCTTTGCACTGGATGACGTGTTTCGGTGGGGATTGATTTCCTAGGGGGTCTCGACATTCATCTGTAATATTCTCCCCTTCTAGTCCCTCAAAACCACAATTTTTGACCCATTTTTGGACTTGAAAAATAACACTGAAAATGCTTAAGAATGGAGATGCTCATGTACAAACTTAATCGTCATCGTAGCCCCACCAAAGTGGCAAAGTGAACAGGCAATGTGGCTTCGGGAATTCCAAATATGTGGTCATTTTGGACCCCCTGCTTACAGGTCACGTGACACGGCGTATGCGCAGTAAACGTTTGGCCTTGAACATGGGCAAATGCAAGTTTGAGGCTTTGTATCTCCCTAACGGTGCAAGATAGTCGCATGGTCTCAATTGACCACCAAGTTTCCTTAAACAAAACATACTGAGCATTTTGTTTCAATAAGGGAAACTATAGCTGTTCCGTTCAGCGCAATTTTAACAAATTTTACAAATTACTGTGCAGCAGCACAGCCGTTGTTTACATCACACGTTATGCTAAAATTTATGGGGTGGGGCAACCCCTTTGACCACCCCCTTGCTGCGACGGTGCATGTCAAGTTGTCTTCAGTTGACCAGCGACCAATCCATAGTAGCCCAAATTACATTCAAAACTTATATTCATTCATCACCGTGCAGACAGGTGACGTTCTGTAGATATAATAGCACTTTCACGATGGTCGTCACCGTCAATGATGATTGTCAATGTACGCGTCTTGTCGCTCAAAAGACGGACGGTCGACCAGAATTGCCGCAACATATACCGGCCTATTGCACGGGGTAACATCGGTGATCGAAGACAATATTGTGTACGTTATATCCCGTTTACATGATGAAGAAAACATGAGCAATTAGAGCACACGTCGTGCACGTGTATATTGAATACGTTTATGTGATGTCTGCTTGATGTTTGCTTCATCCTGTAAACGGGGTATTATAGCCTACAAACTGAAACTATAGGGTGCTATATGCCGCGTTCAAGTCGACTGCATGGTTGCAATGATTGCTAAACAACTCACGGTTTCTGCCATTGAGCATTTTGTAGCTTTTTGTCCATGCTGCACCTATTAAATTTATAGGTGAAACACTGGACTGTCAACTCACGACCTTCAGGATGCACGCGTTCATTTCAATTTACGTGCTTTTTAACAGTGACCCATAGTCCATAAGCTTACCGGACACTTCGAACCTAAAAGTTAGTCGGTCCTTCTGCTTGAGAGGCTTTCGATATTTATTGACTTTACGCGGTGAAAGCGAGTGAACTCAGCGAAAGTCATGTCACAGACAGGCGAGTATAGGATGTCAGCGTGACAGTGGCTTAATGCGCAGTTATGCTAATACTTCGCAGTGTGTGGTCGACTGGAGTGGACACTGTGTATGGCCTTCTAAGTGACGAAGCATTAGACTGTATACAGTCCATAGTGTATATACTGCATGTGTGTTCACAGATAATAATTAGGGACCAACCGAATTCACGGGAAAAAATGCATGATTTCACAGCAGAATTTTTAAAATGTGTCAAATTTCACGGAAAATTCACGGAAAGAGTTTCGGAAATTCACGGGCCACGCAGACGTTATTTCGAGGTGCTGTGCTAATGCGAAAGAAGAAATTTCAGAACAACGAATATTTACTACACTAAGTCAAGACTCAAGACAGTCATGCCAACTACTTAGTGCTAAAGTGCGACACGTGGTAAACAGCAACATCCGTACAGAAGCTGCTGATAAAACTCTGGAATTGTCATAAATTAAACTAAAAACGCTAAAATTTACGAAAAAACACGGATTTCACGGAAATCAACGTTTTTCACGGAAGAAGGCCAATTTCATGGAAAATGTCACGGCCGTGAAATCGTGAATTAAGTTGGTCCCTAATAATAATCACACGGGTGGGCGCTAACGATTGACATCACGTGAGCACTACCGTCATTAACAGCTTTTTATAGGCCTACACTTACCAAGTTTCCAGCTGAGTTGAACTTATTCTTCGCATCAAAACAGCGCTAGTTTCTCAGCCAGTCACTTATTCACTAGAGAGACCGATAAAGACAGAATTTTGCCACTGTAACTTTAGGGTTAAACGTGAACACTGGACACTGGACAACAATGCAGTGCACTGCGTGCGTGCTGTGAAAACGTCACGGTGTTCCTGATGACCGTACGAACTGCAGCCTACATTGTAGCCTATGCATACAATGGTCGTTTGATCTGGACGTAGGCTATGTTCCCTGCACGGTCCCCGCATTCCGTGCCTTTGGCTTTCCCACGCCGCTTACTTACACTACTAACCGTGCGCCGTAATTACAGACTGCAGATGACCACACCGTCACCCCGCGTCGTGTTTGCCTTACTCGCCGCCTGCCATATGCAGGTCTGCAATTATTATTTTGGCCTTCTACGAGGAAGGAATCGCGGCTAATTAGCATAGACAATGACCGCCAGCGTTTGATGTGGTTATATTCTTGGATGCTGGTATGTTTAGACTGCAGCTGCACATATTAGTGGGTATTACGCCAGTGCTGTTCCCATGTACCGGACTACCGATAATCGCATGTACGGTAAGCGCTGGAGTGTAATTAGCAGTTATTTTCCAGCGTCTAAAATTATAGCTTTATTGTGTAAACATTGCTCTTTGCTGCAGCTGTTCGTTGTAAGCCGCGGCAGTCGCGCGCTGACACAAGTTCTGTCTACATGCTGCTGCTGCTGGCGACGTAGCCCAAGTTATGACGACAGTGCTTAAATTGAAAGCAACTTCCAGGAGACCTAGAGGGGGGACTCTGATGTAGGCTTACGTGTCACTGTGTCATGCAACACCATTTAACACTGTGCTTTGAACCTTTCTGCCACCATCTTCTGTAATCATTTTCGTTTAAAAAATTGTCACCCGAAGCCAGATTTTACAGCGAAAATACGTCAACTTTAATTTCGGCTAGGGCTCTGCCACAGACGTATATTTATTTAGAATATTTGCCCAGACCATGCTGAGGAGCTTACGGCTTAGTCGGCTGGTGAGGAAGCACTCCCTCCCCAGACCTGTTTTTCGGCGTCTCGATCTCGGCGCCTTGTTCACTTGTTAGGGTTCCCCAATTCTTTTTCCACAATTTAAGCACTGGATAATCAATCAATCAACCAATCAATCAATCGCTTTTATTTCAGGCAGCATGGCCCATAGAAACACAAGACAAGACAAGACAAGACAGACAGTTATTGACAGACAACAATAAAAGCAAGGACAGACGATAGTTACGTATGACAGTAAGAGGGTGGTGTTAAACTAGACATTAGCACCAAACAAACATAAAACTGTAGAGTAAAGACACTATTAATTACTAAATAAAAAAACAAGCACACGCACTATGCAATGATAAGGATAAAGCCACATATCACTTTGACAAAGTGCGTAAAAAATCAATATTACCATTGTCACACTTATGCCATAGTTGTCTGAAAGAATACTGACTATTTAGTATGAGAGTTTCAAAGCTAGGTAAACCTAACTCCAACAATATAATGATAACTAACAGCAACAGTATAATGATGATGATGATGTTTGCTATGAACGATTCAGTGACTTTGTTTCCATATGTGATCCCATATGGCAGGTGACGCTTCGTAGCTCTAGCTGGATTTTCTATGAAGAGTTATACCATTTAACCATACTGTACATACTGACCGTGCTGGCTATGTATAGTCGCCTCGTTCAGCTATGCACATAGACTCGCCTATCTACGGTGTAGTTCCACGCATCACTCGTACGCCTACTCTGCAATAGTTCCTTTGTCTGGCTGGCCCTGATGACGTCACCGTTGAATCTGCTACTAATTTGGCGCCTGCGAACTGCAATTTACTTTAGCCGTTCCCTGTCGCTGACAGCTCGTGACGTAATGATTGACGTAGCCTACATGCGCGTACAGTAGCGCCCCAATCGTATAGATTTCTTGAACGTCGCGGACAATAAATGAAACGGCGGCGTTACGTCGAATAATCAGTCGTTTGTTAATCGGCCTATAGGCCTAGACGTAAAACTGTCAGTGATTAACCAAAGAGCAGCAGTTTTAACCGGTTTGAGTCTGCATGAATGCGCAGTTAACAGTGTGAAGTTGTGAACTGAAGCAGACGCTTCGAGCGCTTCTCTTGATCAAGAGCTAGCGCGTTATCTGAAAATGTTTTTCACTAAAAGTTCTAAAACCTAACTTAATATAGGTACGCCTAATTTAATTCGTGACTTGGCGAGTACCGTGCGCTTTCAAGTGAAATCGAGCGTTTAATTTAATTTGATGAACAATGAGATAAATTGGACATAGGTCTTGTCAGATGTACAGGAAAGTCATTTCATCAGCGAGTCTGGTATAGGTACAGAACAAGCAACCGCCAAGGCATCAGACTCTGATCATATGCTATAGCATTATAGCAAGTAGTCCTGCCGTACAAAACCACATTGATCAGTTCCAGATAGTCCTTAGTCTTTAGTCGTATGAGCACTTGCTGACTGACTGAAGACGAGGACCTTCCGGGTTTGTTTAACATCCGGTCCGACGGGTACCGGTAATGCAGATATTTTAGTAACTGAAACGAAAACGATAATGAACGTTATTTGTCTTCGTTCTACGAGAACGTGAACTGGTATTTTTGGTCAAAAACGGACAAAAATATAATAAAATATTAGGCTACGGCAAGCAGAACGAACGCCAACGAGTTTTGTGCAAATCGGTTTAAAATCGATTTGTAAAACGACTGACAGTTTTTAGCCGATAAACATTCAAACATTTGCGACATGGGGCATTTTATTTCACACGTCACACAACCACCACTGCCACTCACACTGCAAAATGAACTCTAGTCTATGTCACGTTTGCCAAATTGATTGGGGGCGGTGGTATGTCTGCTTGCTGCAAAACGCGGGTTCGATTGTTGTTCGCTGACGTGGGCGATGGATAGTCGCATAGTGCGCTGCAGAGTTGTTAGCTCATGCAAATCAACGACCACTTCCGAGATTGTAAAAGCGCTTCTGGTCTTAAGTTCGTCTTTAAGAAGCACTATTATATAGCAAGCACCGGACTTTCTTTTTTTTACTTTTCTTTAAACTGTAGGCCATTTCAAAATGCCAGATAATTGAAATTATGCATTTAAAGGCGTCTTGTGGAGCAGAAATTGAACTGAAACATTCCAAGGTACCGGGTGGAATTCGAGTGCTAGGCGTGCGTTGACCCACGACGGCCAACACGCTTCGGGCGTCGGTCGCCAGAGGGAGTTTGCGTGCAGCGGACACGATTAATCCCTGGCAGGCGTATTGTGTTACTTACTATATGCACCGACCGGTCTGTAGCCTCGGTTCACGGAACTGTATATGGTCACATCTGCGCCGAGTTAGTGTCCAGCCAAGCCTTTCATGTTCTTTGACGGCTCTCTCTGCAGCACTAGGTGTGTACGAAATGACGCTTCGGTTTGTCAGTTTGAACGAGAGTTGACCGTATAGTTCGTTATTTGTCCGCCGGCGGCGCCACGTGTCCGCAGAACATGGTAGGGCGTCTAATCACGTACTGGGAGATTGAGAACAGTGGCCGCTGCAGTTCCTTTCTGCCTGGTGCTAGGGTCGCCACTGCATGCGTCACTAGTTTCTATGTCAGGACACGTGCATGGTTTCGGAGACAGAGGCTGCGGGTATTTGCTAACGTAGGCTCACGCAGCATTTTTTTGCGTTTAGGCCTATGTCGCAAAAACGTTAGAAATCTTCAAATATTTCATTCAAATCTGCAGTGAAATTGGTACCTCCCAGGTAGGCTATAATCGCAAAGAAGAGAGAAAGTGTACATAGGCTTACTGTGCCTAACTGGAGAGGACAAATGAGCACGGTTATTATTCAGTTTTCAGTAGTCGATGCCTCCTGAAGTGACTGACCACTTCACTGTAGCAGTGAGTCCAATGAATGCAAGTGCTCGACTAAACACTGAACTGCACACTCGTTTGCCGGTAGGCCTAACTTATAGTTTATTTAACGGTGTTGCCCGTTCATGCATTTCAATTCAAGTGCACTCTGCGAGCGTGCTAAGCTGATGTTTATATTATCGTACTCACTACTCACTACAGTCAGTTGCCGTCGGTTTACTGATGGAACTGTTTAACGTTCTACTCGGATTATTATCTGGTTATTCCAGCCGACCGACAGCCGAACCGTGTCATGTCAGCAAACATTTCGTCGGCTTTTCGCAGTTTCTCGTTTCATCCGCGGCAACACGCGTTGCTGCCGCAGGCGACAGGCGATGGCCTATAGGCCGTATTGCTTTTTACGCGCGAAAGCAGCTACTGCTTTAAGCGCGTCTTAGCCATCGCAATTCTGTCCGTCCGTCCGTCCGTCTGTTCGTCCGACACACGGGTGGATCAGTCAATAACGGTGCAAGCTAGGATTACCCAATTTTCACCGTCGGCTGCTCGGAAGACTCTAGTTTCAGGAATCGTAGAGCTTTTCCATAAATTCGAAGGGGGTCACCCCGATCGAGGGCGCTAAATGAGAGAGAGTGGGGAAAGTTTGCGATTTTTGGCCAATAAGTCGCTGTATCTCAATAACGGTGCGAGATGGGGCCTAGGTTACTATTAATTACTAATAGGAAGTCGTACACTGGCTCTCGATTGCCACCGAATTCAATGACCTTGGATGACCTTGAACACTAAAATAGTGGTTTTATGAATTTTTTGGCGATTTTGGGCTGCAAGACACTTTTCAAGAGCGAATTGCGCTGAAACCAATGGAGAAGCTGCGTATGAAATTTTCAGCATTGAACGTAGATTTCGACGGTCCAAGTCTCGATTTTTTAGGTTCAAGGAAACCTGCGCATGAGGGCATCAAAGAGCGGTACCCCCGTAAAAGTCGTTATTTTACCGTTGTTAACCAGTTTTTCGTGAAAATAGGCTAACTTCCGAGATAGACTGACAGTTTGCGAACAGGAACTGCTATAGGCTTTCGCGCGTCTCGTAAGCCTTGGCTCAAATTTCTTGTTGTCTTCGCACCCACAGACATTTTTTTCTGTGTATAGCCCAGCGGCGGATCCAGAAACTTGGAATAGGGGAATCGGAGTGGTAGGGGGTGGGGTCTGGGGAGATAGCCCCCTCCGCAGAAAATTTTTGAAAATTTTAGGCAAAAAATAATGCATTTTCGTGCAAAATTTTCACTTGTTTTAAGATGCATTAGGTAAGTAGGGGGGAGGCGGCCGCTCCTCGTCTTTCCTTGAATCCGGCACTGGTATAACCTAATTGGTTGACTTTACTTTTTGACTTGAACTTTCGCTAAGCCTTTCGCTGAGCGGAACTGCAGGGGATTCGCTCAGCGAAAGTTAAATTCCAATGCTCAAAATTCCAATTTTGCCCTTAAAATCCCCCAAAATGGGAACTTTTTAGCCACCTAAATTTTGCACGTTTTGCACATAAATTTCCGGCAAGAAGAAAATGTTAAGACAATTCAAAAATTTAAGGGGGAGGCGGCAACTGGTTTCCTGCCACCCTTTTTTCCGCACACTGAAGTTGCGTGCAGCCTACATAGTACAGTAAAGAAACGGTATAGGACGTGTATTATAATCGTGGTCTATGAGTGCCCTCAAGACCAGTTGTTATGAATGGACAACGACTGTTTCTGCATGCTGTAACCTGAGATGCTGACAGTATGCGTGTCAGTCACCGTGTCCGTCCGCCCCGCGGCCATATAGCACGCCTGTATAGGGTATAGGACCTAGACCTATCTAGACTATAGTTTGATTCAGCCATTCATTCATTCATTCCGCGGCTAACAACTGGTCATTAGGGGCGCCCGGATCTGCAGTCACACAACCATGCCATCTAGCGAACGCCGTTCTGTCTTTCTCTGCGTGATAGTTCGTTAGTTCTATAGAAAGAAAGCGACGCTACCTGACTGACTCAGTGGCGTTGCCAGAAATGCGAATTGGGGTGGGGGATTCGCCTTTTCCTACTTTCCTTGCACTTTTCTCCTTTCTCTTCCATCCCCTTTAGTCTTTTCTTCACTCATTTGTCTCCCCTTGTTCTCCCCCTTTTCTTTCGCTTTGCTTTTCTTTTTTTTCTCTTTTTCTTTTCCTTAAAAGTGGGTTTTTTTAAAATGCTAGATATAGGGGTCTAGGGGAGTGCTGTGAGCTCCCCAAACACGAGCGGGGTCTGGGCGGAAACTTTGTGCATTATAGCCTTAAAATGTGATATGGTGGCAACAATTGTAATTATTTACCTGAGTTTCTAATATTCATTTTTAACAAATTTAGAACGGGGAGGGACTGGGCTCTTCTTATCTACGCCACTGGGCTGGCTGGCTGGCGGTCTATTATGCTTAGTGGACAGACGGACGGACAGCAGACGGACGCTATGTGTCGTTGTAAATTTATGCTTCCCGCCGTAGTCACGCACCTGCGTGGCGGGCACCGAGGAAACTGCACGGAACGCTGTTACAGTTAGCGTAATCAGCGTAGCGTGACTGTATGCCTGCCTGCCGTGTTGCATTGTCTCTCTCTGTCTGTCTGTCTGTCCGTCTGTCTCTCTCCCCTCCTCTCTTTCTGTCTTAGCCCGCGGCGCTGATTTCTGTAATGATGATCCGTCTACTGTTTCTTATCATTAGCATTAAATCATTTCTCTGTCTCACTCAGGGGTCATTACCGCACATATTGCACATATGCTCAAGGGGTGCATGATGAATAGGCCTAGGCTTTTCGTTATAATAAGAAGTACGAGTATAGTATACGAATTACCAAGGCACATGTTTCGTGCTAAATTTAGTATCAAACGTTATGTAATTGGGCTGGATTTTTGGCTGTAATTAGGTGTCTAGAATTGTGCAGCTAATATGCTTAACAGTAACTCGTTGCAGTCTGGGCATCATTCTCTTAGTAGGCGTAATGCGTAGGCCCTACCAACGAATGACCGAAAGTTGGAATGACTGCGCAATGCTCAAGCCCCGCGGTATCCATGGTTTCGCTGCAGTGTGGACTGGCGTCTGGCAGCGGCGTAGCGAGAAATGTGAATCGGCGGAGGACTCGACCCCTTCACTTTTTTCTCTGTTTTCCTCTTTTTTTTCTTTATTTTTTTCTCTTTTTTTCCTTTCTTCTTTCTTTCCGTCCTTTTCTTTATAGAAGTAGGCCTAGGACCATTGAAATGCAGCTAGAGGTGGAGGTCTGGTGTATTATATCTTTAAAATACGAAATTTGATGGCAGCAATTTTACTTATTGCTCAGAGAATCAACTGAACGAGTTTATTGCAGTTTAGACGTGTGTTTGTTTTGTCTGGAGGATTGGGGAGTTTGGGTTGGGCCCCCTGTCTACGCCACTCATGTCCGGCTGGTATAAGTAAACGAAGCGCCGATCAGCACCGCCTTGCCTGGCTCGGAAAGGACTTCCCACGTTTTCGACGCACTGTAGTCTGTGGCAATATTGTTATCCGTCTGTCTGTTTGTCTGTAACAAATATATTGCGGCTAAACAGTGCGAGATAAGGCTTAGGTTGCTGTTGAACTAATAGAAAGTCGCATATTGGCTTTCAAATGACATGAAAATCATTGACCTTGGACGACTTTGAAGGTCAGTCCTGCAACAGGAACTGTATAGCTTGTAGCGCATTTTCCTTAGCGACAGCTGGGCTTCTTGTTATTAATTCACATTTCAATGTACTTTGTGTTGTTAATAACAGATTCAGCCGGCACGTCTGCACGTGCAGCTGACCGCAGCTCGTTGCTAACAGTACAACATCTTCCGACCATCCAATTCACTACCACAACCGCGAGTTCTGGCGTGGGTGTGCCTGTGTTCGTGGAGGACTTGGACGCGGTCTACTACGTGGTGCGAGGTCGCTCAGTGACTCTGACGTGCGGCGCTAGTCCGGCCGTACATATTGGCATTCAGTGCGCCGGTCAGTGGCTAGAGCCCAGCCGACACGTGAGTGAGGATATCATGGATCCTCAGTCTGGACTGGAATATCTGCGCACCAGTGTCAACGTCAGCAAAGAGGACGTCGAAACGCTTTTGCCAGGTACGCCTACTGCAAGACTGAACTGAACTGACATGGTTTGGTTTTTGACCAACTGATGAATTTGCAAACAGTAGGCCTAGTGCGTTATTATAATAGGCACCATCTAGTGGTGTCGGTCGTACGTGACTACGCTCAACGTACGCGTCAACCAATGAAATGACCAGTGGGCTCGTTCTGCTCGCCCATTGGTCAGTTCGTCAAAAACTGACGTGATAGTTCAGTTTAGTTTAGTTCAGTTACGTCGCTCTGTACGCGTCTTTACAAAGCGCTTAATCGACGCAGATATATCGTCGGCTTATTGGCAAAGGTGCATAAGTGACATATTTCACTTTTGCTTAAAAAACCACACCGTCGTGCTTGCAATAACGTGGGCTATCGACTAGTAAAGGTGCACATGTCACATCGTGCATAATAGTGAAGAAATTTCACGTTTACAAAAATTTTTGTGGCAGAAGTACGGTGTCGTCTCATTTCGCCTAATCGCTCCCCCAGTTGGGTGTACTGCAGAGCCCCAACCGAGATCGAACTAGGGTTAGGGTTAGAGTTAGGGTAAGTATACGCGACGCGAAATGAGATTAGGCGAAATGAGACGACACCCGTCGTATACTTACTTACGGTCGGCCAAAAAAATGGTACAGAAAAAATATGAACGACAAAACAGAGCTTGTCAAAGAGGAAAAAACGACAAAGCAAGTCGTTGTTGTTGGTCCGCCTATCAAAAAAAGATTAGGCGAAATGCTACCCAACCAGAAGTACACTTTCATACCTACGAACTTTTGCCAATCTTACCCAACATGTTACACGAAGGATTTTTGTACATATGTCACATGTGCACTTTGCCTGTGCTCGTTTCTTGACATGCTGTCCATGTTGTAGCACCACCCGTATGGTTGTCTTATGGTTGTTATTACCTATGCACTTTTGCCACGGAAGAATGATATGAAGCGGTTTCCTGTCCAAAGCTGGACCCACAAAACCTAGACCGACAAAACCCGGACCGTCAAAACCTCAACCGTTAAAACTAGCTCACAACACGAACCGTAACCCTAACCCTAACCTTAACCCTATTTTAAACTTTATTTTTTAAACCTAAGTTTATATCACTGTGTCCAGGTTTTGTCGTTCCCTCGTTTGGTCGGTCCAGGTTATGCCAGGACAGTGTGAAGCAGTGCAGTCGAAAACACTGTGAAGGACATAAACCTCGGCGGGTTAAAGTTGATAGGTGGTATCAACGGTTTTTTTTCGAAACAAAAAACGGTTTAACTGCAAATATGGTGTTTCTCGGCCTAACTGCATCTTGTAGCAGAAGGTGGTAACTGATGGCGAAGATGCAACGCCATTGTAGGCAGCTTTTAGTCAATTTCAGCCAAGTTCCCGTCTTAGAGCGATTAGGCCGATGGCCCGTTTCAAAAATACGTAAAGGCTACGGGCTACTGCCCAGCGGACCAAAAAATAGATGCCTGATTTTTTTTTAATTTTTTGTCAGTGAAATAGTCCTTCACGTGACGAAACTGCTTCTGTTTGATTGTCCGAATATTTTAATAGTTTAATAGTCAATTATTTTAATAATTGTATAATCGGTTATATCATTGTAGCTGGTACCGCTCTCAGCGACACGGACCATGACGTCAGCGATGACGAGAGAAAAGAGTCGATTTGCGAGTGTCATGCATGGAATAGTGTGCCGGAACTTCAGTCGGCTCGCGGACGTAAAGCCACACTGCGACTTGCGTGTTAGTACAATAGTTTACTTTTATAAACTACTTCCATAAACTAGAAAACTTTTAAAGTGATGGCGCACCAGTTGTAGTGGTAAACTACGACTTTTGCATTTCACAAGGTAGTGTATCAACAGTATTAAAGTGAGGTGGGCAAAAACATAGTTACTTACGTCAGATTTATTCGCGATGTCGCCTACCAAAAGTTATTAACATCGGCAGAGCTGAGAAGTAACGAAATTACATGTAATTCAATTACGTAATTCAATTACATGGTCATGTAATTTGTAATTTCGAATTACATTACAGTTTTTAATTACATTTGAAAGTTTCAAGTGGTAACATCTATTAGTTTTATATTAAGCATCATGTCGATCTTTCTTACTTACTTAACTACACTTTGTTATGTGATTTACATTTTCAGTTATAACTGTTTTTTGCACAAATCTTTTTTGTAACTAGTGTAGCAATTTGCATACCATAATCAAATGAAGGTTTAGTTTCCCAGACCTAGATAGCAGACCTTCCATTTCGCTAATCGTGGGATGAACACTGAACAGTCTGCATCGTCTATCGTTGTCGAGTCATAAAACATTTCTGCAGTTGCTCCTTTTCAGGCCTTTAAAGCGACGTAGACCTTCATGTAATTTACGTGATGTAACTAACATTTCTAAATATAAGTTATGCTTGTAAATAGTGTAGGCATTTGACATTACCAGGTAATTGGTGTGTTGCTGCATGCTTCTGGTGTTTTTTAGTCTGGTAATAAATTGTGACCGCATTACTTGTGTACTACTTCTAGTTTGCTAGACCTATGAATGTATTTATCACTTATAATACTAATTGGGAAAGTAGATTAGCAATTGCATGTAATTTGTAATTGAATTACATGAGCCAGTAATTTGCCCAGCTTTGAACATCGGTATATGTGTCACGCAGCTATTCAAAAAATAAATATGGCTTGTTTTTGGCACACGGTATATATTAGGCCTATCTACGTTTTTGTTCATTTCAACGCATATTTTGCTCTGTCTGCTTTTCCCAGGTAGTGCAGAAGCAGAAATTGGGTGAGGTGGGAAACTAAACCTTCATTTGATTACGGTATGCAAATTGTGCCAGGAATATTCGTGCCAAAGATTATTAACATGTGATAATAGTTCTTTAAGTTACAATCGAAAATGTCGGCGGTTTTTTTTGAGTGTACTCAGTACGTGGTGTGTTTGGTGGTAGATCTGCGGAAGCGGTTTGAGCAGGAGCCGCTGAACACGGCCGTTGAACTTGACTCTGCTGTACAACTGCAGTGTCTGGCGCCAGCTGGACAACCCGCACCCGAGGTACGCCTACTTTGATCAGTTCTTCTTCTGATGATGATGATGATGATGACGATCTTCTGCTAGAGACATGACAGTGACGCGCCGTCACTATAAAGGCGCGTACAGAGCGACGTAACTGAACTGAACTGAACTGACTTGGTTTAGTTTTTTACTAACTGACCAATGGGCAAGCAGTAATTCATTACAGTAGGCACCGTCTTACGGCGTCGATGACTACGATGACTACGTGACTTCGCGCACGTACCTGTCAACCAATGATCAATGGGCTCGCTCTGTTTGCTGGGTCATTTCGTTGAAACTACACCGTGTCATTTCAGTTCAGTTCAGTTACGTCAATCTGTACACGCGCTTTAATGTGGTTGGTTGTCAGATCTTTTGGCTTCGTAACGGCGATCGGCTGGACGTCGCAGCCGACACAAACTTCATCATATCGAACGACGGAAACCTCATCATCAGCCAAGCACGCCTCAGTGACGCTGGAAACTACAGTTGTGGAGCGCAGAACATTGCCGGACGCAGGCTCAGTGATCCAGCGCGTCTCAGTGTCTTCGGTAGTACTGACTTACAGTTACTTATACAGAGTGGGCCATAAAAACCGCCCCCCTACATGTCAGCTAATTGTGTCTTCTAAGAGTAATGTACATTTAAGGTGAATAACGCACGTTGAAATATAATCAATTCTGAGTAACATGTGCAAATTTCGTGCAAATATGTTTTCAATAGGCCTAATTTGTAACACGGTTGCTTCCCAGGTGGTGAATTTCTCCACATTTTCCAGCTCAATTCCATCTATGCATATCTTACTTGATATTTGCTTATCACCAAATACCATCGTCTTTGTTTTGTTGGTGTTCATCATTAGCCCATACCTCATTGCTTCTTTATGTAGTGAATGAACTGTCCTTTCCAA
>Ga0209367_1007916_pt1 | contig 14593 bp, 9 predicted proteins | sample WorMetLIZISLAND2_FD_187412 | JGI IMG/M metagenome (GOLD analysis project Ga0209367, IMG submission 187412) | Marine gutless worms symbiont microbial communities from Max Planck institute for Marine Microbiology, Germany - Olavius geniculatus... ... | reverse complement strand
TTAGAGTCGCGTCTAACACGACGTCGTGTAGCATCTTAGGCCATAGGTCTAATAATCATGTGGCGATCGTGTTTAAGGTCTGGAGTGCCTCTTCTGTTTATCAACACGTTGTCGTTGTTCATTATTCGTGGCGCTATCTCTCACCGTTTTCGTTGAGAAAACGCACATTTTTTCTATCATCTCTATTCAACGACAAATTTGAAAATGTCATTTGCATTGCAGATCCCAAAAGCTACGCATAGAGCCTCGTCACCGGACTAGTTACTCTCTAGGACCCAAGACTTAGCCACAATATATCCGTGACGGACGAAAAAAACGACAGACAGACAGACAGACGACAACCGTACCACAGACGTTGACAGCTAATAGCTGTAGCGCGTCAAAACCACGACAAATAAACAGTAATTATTAATCTTGGAGTAATCCTGAGACCCGAAAAGCCGAAATTCAATGCAGAAAACCAAGAGAATTAAGTGGCTCTAGGGAAGGATGCAACAAGCCCCCTTCCTACTAGCTAGGGGCCTGGGATGTGTTGTAAGCACCCCAGAGGTGTCCGGGCGGAGTCCCGGCCGCCAACGCATTTTACGCATTCTTAGCTTTCAAAACGCATCTCATTCTCATGACGACGATATTCGTTGTTTATGCCCAAAACAACTGACTGTCAACTGTGTTTAGTGGCCATATGTTGATCGACATAATTTGCATATTAATGACTTTCTTTTGTGAAATATTGTCATCTTGTGGAATGGGGTTATTGCCATGATATTCCCCCAGACCCTTGCCTACGCCTATGCGGCACATCAAATTCTTGTTCACTGCTTATCCTCGCCGGACAGATTTTCATGCAATTTACTGATAGACTAAACTCGGCACAAGAAACTTTGGATTATGTCGACATAATTTTCGAAAATTAACTGCTAAATGAAATACTGCATTATTTTACCAAATAAAGACGATTTATTCGAAAAACAGGAAAAACCGACCTACGCTGCAAGAACGGCTGATCGAAGCACGTGCATGCTGAATAGAACGCGCCATATTGTGGTGGATAAACTGTAGGCCGTAACTAAGCCTGGAAGGCCAGAAACGAACATATGTTTGAACACGATCGGTAGGTGTAGGCCTATATACAAATTTTAGAGTCGCGTCTAACACGACGTCGTGTAGCATCTTAGGCCATAGGTCTAATAATCATGTGGCGATCGTGTTTAAGGTCTGGAGTGCCTCTTCTGTTTATCAACACGTTGTCGTTGTTCATTATTCTTAGTTTTTCTTTGCACTTCTATTTCACGATGTAATGTGGGGAGGCGACACTTTTAGCGCGTAGGCCTACTAAAATATTTAACATTCCCTCAGGCTTATTGCAACTGTTTCACAAAATCTGGCTTTAAAATTTAATGCATGGACAAATATTGAACCCTGCAAGTTTGTAATTATTTCTGAACCAGAAACTGCGTTCTTTGTTTTGCATAAAGCTAGAATAAATCCTAGAACGTTGCTTGTTTTCACAAGAAAGCCCAGCTGTCGCTAGGAAAGACGCGCTACAGCTCACACAGTTCCTGTTGCAGTACTGACTTTGAAGGTCATTCTCAAGATCGATGATTTTGATTTTATCTGAAAGGGCGTATGCAATTTCTCAGTAGTGATCAATAGGAACCTTGACCCGATTTCGCGCCGTTTAGCCACTATAGCACGTATCGGCCTTTAAGGTCATCCAATGATTTTCATGTAATCTGAAAAGGCGTAGGCCTATGCCACTTTCTATTAGTGATTGGCTTTATCTCTCACCCTCTCGCCATTTTTGAGATATCGCCAGTTTTCCATTGAAAAACGCACATAGGCTATTTTTCTATCCCTTCCATTTAACCCCACTTTTTAAAATGTTTTTCTTGCACTAAACTGCTTAAATTTTGTACGCAGAGAACATCGTAACAGGGATAAATAATACGCATAAAACGTTTTTTTCTGCGACCAAATGATCGTTTAGCCCAAGGATTTCAACAGCGGACGTTTGGGCGTAAATACGCCCAAAAATTTCAGCCCGTAGGTCCAAATTTTAAGACGTCTACGTCACGACGTCCAAATCAATTTGCTTCTTATTACGCTCATTTGTCTACAATATGCTAAAAATTGACGTCAGAATCTGTTTTCTAATGTTTCGTTGGTTCAATCGCTGACTGCCGTGTTTCTGAATACTTCATTTCATGAAGACGTTGCAGAGCAACCATAGTAACTTCTTTTGTAAACAATTCTGATTCAAAAACTGCAACTTTCGCTTTGCACAAAGCTACTAAAATTGAATATTGCTTGTTTTTACAATTAGAAAGCTCAGCTGTCGCTACGAAAGATGCGTTACAGCCTACATTGTGTCTGGAAAAAAATCTACACTTTTTCCTGAATAACTTCGAGAAATTTAAACTTACTTTATAATTTTTGGCACACATTATCATCATGATACGCTTTACTAAAACATTTAAAACTTATCTTCACAATTTTCTTGTCGCTATGTATAGCTATGTAATCGTTACGTCATCGACAATGCCATTTTTTGCGAAAAGATAATGTCGAGATGAGCCTCTGCGACACGAAAACAGGATAACTGATGAAAGAAAATTGCAGTAAAAACCTGAATAATTGTTTGCATGCAAATAAGTTAGGCCTACTTTCTATCAAAATTTTTTAGCCAATTTTTTTAACCTAGTCTTGTTTTTCGCCATGTTAAGCGTGGCCGTCGCTTGTACAACGGGAACGTCGTTGTGCAGCAGCCGTTATCAGCAAGCCGCGTCATTTCTGCAGCATGCGTTAGCGTCGCGGTAGTGCACATTTGTAATAAAGTTGTCGACTCAGAAGTTGGCTAAAATACGTTTTGCTACCGTTGTTGACAACCAAAACAGCTGCAGGCTAAAAAAACTATTTTTTTGCATTTCTGTTAATTTTAGTGTGGAGTAAATTAAGAATACGAATTAGACGCGTTTTATTTTACACCTCAAAGTGGCGTCAGTATTTGAGCGAAGTAAACTATCAGTACATTAATCAGTTGCACGTTACTTTTTTAATGCTGCCTAAAAAATATAAACACAATGTTTAAATTAATTTTTTGTTAAAGTTATTAACCGAAACACTGTTAGATTTTTTTTACCTCGGATACAATAAAAATGACATTTTTAATGACGTCATAATTACGTCAGCTCTATTTAGTGACTCGACAATATAAAAAAATATTTCAACAATTTAATAAAGCGAATATTCAGGGCAACACAAGCCAAAAATATTAAAATATAGGTTAAGGTTTGTCTATAAGATAATGTCGAAAATACTGTGAATTGTGTCCCAAAAACATCCCCGACATTTTCTACTGTAACTTAAAAACCAATCACCAGATTTTAATAATTTTGGCACAAATATTCATGACACAACTTGCCATCAAATGACCGTTTAGTTTCCCACCTCACCCAATGTATGCTTCTGCACTACCTAGGGAAAGCAGATCAAGAGAAATATGCGTTAAAATAAACAGAAAACCCGAAAAAAACATCCCCAACATTATCGATCGTACCTTAAAGAAAGATTAGCAGATTTTAATAATATTCGGCAGAAATATTCCTGACGCAACTGGCTATTAAATAAGTGTTTTAGTTTTCACCTCACTCAACGTCTGCTTTTGCACTACCTGGGGAAAGCAAAGCAGGCATAATACGTGTTGAAATGAATGGGAAAACGTCAATAAATTTCATCTATCCATATCTTTGGGCCCCAACAGCAGGTCTATTACAAGGTTTAACTGTCTTGCAGCAGAGTGTCCACCAGATAAAGTTTAGGAATGTTTGTAAAGTCAAGAAGTGACTGGCAGCTAGAGCCTGCATTGGTCTGGAGCAGAACATTATCGATAATGCGGTCAAGTGAATGGAGAAAGCGTCTCGTTGCCTGTGTTCGCATAGTGGGCCAACACTGCAAGCAATTTTACTGTAAGCAGTTGAAAAATGGACAACTTAATGAAATGTCAGCCACAGTGTCAGAAATGTGAACAAACTGTGTTTTACGCGTTATGTTAATTAAGCAATCATAACACATTGGATAAAAAAGTGATATTCGCTGGTTGTGCTTTCCCCAGGTAGTGCAGAAACAAATGTTGGGTGAGGTGGGAAACTAAATGGTCGTTTGATGGCAAGTTGTGTCGGGAATATTTGTACCGAAAATTATCAAAATATGGTAATTGTTTTTCAAGTTACAGTCAAAATTGTCCGGGATGTCTTTTGAGACACAGTGTAGACTCTTTTTTCCGGATACGGCGTGGTTCCTGTTGAACTACTGACCTTCAAGGTCATCCAAGGTCAATAATTATGTCATTTGAAAGCTTACATGTGACTTCCTATTAGTGATTAATAGGTAACTTGGCCCTATTTCTCACTGTTTGTGAGACACGGCTACTTATAGCTTGAAACTTTTCATTAAAATTGCGGCCAAACCGCTGCAAATGGAGACATGGTTAGGCCTACTATTGACAGCCTATAGGAAGTCGCCAGCGCCCTATCCGATAGTGCCATCGCCTATCCTCTACGACTTGCCGTTTAGTCACAATACCGCACGATTGGCATACCATAGTGCGTTATGACCCTCCAAGGACATCCAAAGCCAATGATTTACATGTGATTTAAAAACCAATACGAGACTTCATATTAGTAATGAATAGCAACATATAGGCCCTATCTCGCACCGTTTAATTACAATACATTTGCGACAAACAGATCGACAGACAGATTGACAGACAGACGACAATCGCTCCATAGACGCGCTATTCAGCATGGATGTAGCGCGTAAAAACTACGATCTATGTTGGTGGTACACTACGTAAGTGACGCATAATTATGTTATAGGCCTAGGCATTGTTTTGCATTAAGCTTTTGCTTGATTTTTCTTGTAGGCCTACTGCATAACTTTCAGATTTTGTACACTGACGTCCAAATTTTTTTAGCTTGGAAGTTATGACGTCCTGAAAATTTAGGTGTATTGAAAAGTTGAAAACCCCAGTTTAGCCACTATACATACGCGTGACAGACAAACCACAAAACAGACAATTACCGTACCATTGACTCCTAGACAGCAGTGCTTAAACTGCACTTTACGTACAGTAACCAGTACACCACCCTCTGACCTGGCTACTGGTTTGTTTTTTTAAAAAATAAATCTTAACATCGCAATGGTAGCTCAGAGTCCAGAACATCTGAGCTAGTCCAAATTTCCGTTACGCCAACGATGTTTGGATTAAGTTTGTGCACCCTGCACCCACGCTTTAAATAAGTCTAACTTGTTCATTAAGTTCCTGGCATTTACGTAGAAACAGGATAACTGGCCGAACTCGATTGAAACCCCTCTTTTCTTTACAACTTTTCCATTGAAACAGGATAACTGGCCGAACTCGATTGAAACCCCTCTTTTCTTTACAACTTTTCCATTGAATAAGATCAAATCTTCTTCTCCGCGGGCTTTCCGTTTTTTATATCACGTTTGCCGGTTGTCATTAACAGTACTGACTGACAGTGTGCGTCTATTGTCTTTCGATTTTTTTGTGCGCTTGGGTCCGAAAACACGTGCAACGTGTGCGCGCAATGATTGTTCAACTTCAAGATCATCCAATATCATTGCGTTGAGTGAGACTCCGTTACGTTACATACACGCAAAATAATTACTGAAATTATCTACTCTATGTTATGCAGTGAAGGACGCTGATAAATAAACAAAAGTATTGTATTTTTTTCACTGCTTTTAGTAGTTTTATTGTTTTCATAGTTGAGAATCTGGGCGAATTTGTGTTTTCGTCTTATTTTTGTCTGTTTTATTAAAATGCGGGGGCTGTCGATTCAATTTGCGGGTCGCTTCCCTGGCCCTCATCTGGTAAGGGGCGGGGCTGAAGTAGGTGAAAATGCGATTTACATTCTTCTTCTTCTTTTCCAATAATGCACATATCCTCTTGCGAGTAATGTTGTGCATGTACAATACAGCAGACAAGCCTAACTTTGAGTATAGGTTGTAAAAGCTAATTTGGGCTTGACACAACAATTAGCATGGACATTAGCATGCGATAATGTCAGGTTTTGCTATGGATAAGTCGGTGTACTGTTGTTTCTGAGAGATTGTCAGTTGCAGTGTATATCACAATCTGAGTGTGTAAATCGTCGGAGCAATTGATGATAAATATGTTTATTACTAAACAGTACTGCATGGCATGTCTGAAGACTGCACGTCACAATGAATTACATGATAATGCGTTGATAATCTATGGTTTTCATTTAGGCCTAATTCCTAATCCTAACACTAACCCCGATCCTGCCTTAACTGTAGCTTTAACCATAGGCCACCACACGGCCAACACTGTACCACATGACAATTGGAATCTGATTATCAAACCCTTGGATTATTGATACGTCATCGAATTATATAAGGTTACTGCGTATTTATGTGTTACATATTTTAGCAAACCTTTAACAAACTTAGCATATTTTGCATTGTAATAAAGCTCATATGTCAGTAAAGATTTCCACTAAAAGCTGGTATTCCAAATTAGCATATTAGTCCCAGTAGTGCTGCTTGAATTTTGTACTAATTCACGCTGCCGATGCAGCTAGGTTCACTACATTAACTGAGCAGATTGAAGGCAGAATGGCGAAAAAATTGTATTTACAGTTGACTACGGCAAAAACGTTCTAACAATAAGTGACAAAGTTCTCTTCAGAATGTTAGATACATACATATAAATTATTATTTATTTTATTAGATAATTATGTGTAGCAAACAAATCTGGGCATTATTATTATTGAACTTTACAAGGACATTAAAAACGCAATTGTCAATTATCGTGAAATGTCAACAGTAGATGGCGTTTTGCCATTTTACCCTTGATATTTGTAATGCTAAGCTGTCTTGCTATACTGCATTTCTGATGACGGTTGTGCTGTTTGCAGGATGGCGGGTGCTTTGAAGTCAACAACTGGGCTAGCGGGGATGGCCGTTGCACAGTATCCGCACAAAATGCTGTCAGCTGTCTACCAGAAGATTCTCAGAACTATCAAAGAGATGCCAGAAGATTATGCATACAGGAAAAACACACAGGTTACTGTTTGTATGATTTCTGTATATATTTTTAAGCCAGCCTTTATTCTGGACCACAGGTTGTTTTGCTGTCAGCCACTTGCAGTTTCCATTGACTTCCAGAAAAATTCTGCGGACTGTCAGCTAACATGGATGTAACAGGAAGATAGTGTTTGATTGATGTGCTGTTTAGTTTTGCTCATAGCGTACCAAAAAAATGATGATAGATGATCATTTAGACAGCAAAATTGTAAGAGAAGGTTTGGTTGTTGCAGTCATAGATGTAAAAAAACATTTAGTATGTTTTTTTATAAAAGTTTTATTTTTAAAATGTCTTTATTAGTTTTTTTATGTTTTTATATATTTTTGAATGTTTTTGTGCTTTTTTGATGTTGTGTTTTTTGTTCTTGTTGAAACATAAGCGTACAAAATTACGTATATGATTTATTTCTCATGGGCAGATTGCCTTTAGCTGTTTTTGATCTGTACATTCAGTACATTCTGGTTGTTAGTCTTTACAAATGGTAAGTTTTTGCTTTTAATTATTACTTACGGAACAGTTATCATGGCCACTAATGGGTGAATAAGATGTTTTATGAACAAAAAGATAGACAGAATGCTTGTTTGCAATAATCAGGCATTTCAAGCCATCTTTGTAAAAAGATGTGCTGATCTATTGTCAGTTGTGCTGTCCATTCTCTCAATTTTTGCTATTACGTTTTGTGCATCTCCGTGTTTCTGCCACCATGGTAGAATAAAGATCACATACATATTTGCAACAACTGTGCATTTCAGATGATCATCGAAGAACGTCTAAACATCGTAAAGTCAGAGCCGAATGTGGAGAAGATCGAGGAGAAGATAAACTGCGGGCAGGTGGAGGAGTTACTGATCCAGGGCCAGAGAGAGCTGGCGCTGGCCCGGGCAATGCTGCACTGGCGGCCGTGGGAACCACTGATTGAAGAGGCTCCACCGAACCAGTGGAAGTGGCCTCCAGTGTAGGATAGAGCACCTTTGGGACGTCGCTCATTATGGACTATCCAGTGTTTTGTAATCAGACTTTGAAGTATCGTTAACACATGATGAATGACCATAAATGACACGGACTAATTTACTTGTGCAAAAAATAGACTGCTGGTGTAGGAAAAAACACTAGGCTAGGTGGCAGTGGCTTAGAACATCATTGGAACACTGTTATTGACTATTTGTTGTATAATTATTTACATCGGACTTACATAACACTCAATAACTGATCAACTGTGATGTGGAGTTATTTACTTGAGCAAAAAAATTAATTATATGACTGTTGATGCTGTAAAGAATACTAGTCATTGGACATCATTATTAAGTATGCAGTGTTTAACAGTTAAATATTGACATAATAGATAACTAATAAAATGTGACACAGATCACTTACCAGCTGGCACATAAAAAGGTGTAACATGTTTTACATAGTCCAAACATTTGTAACTGGACAGTTAATAAACGATTAGCGTCAATCCTTGCAGCAACAGGTAGTCGTGTTGCACTCTTGTGGTCAGCATGACCGCACTATACTGCAATGATCATAGCTAATCATTTGCAAAACTGGCTTATTTGCTTGATCTGAGCTGCTTATATAACACAATTTTTGTTCAGCTTTATGACTATGTGCAACCTGATTGTGAGACATCATTGATGACTATTTGGTGTTTACGTAACACACAGTTGACAGGTGTTTATTACCGTTTATTTGGAAAAATTGTTTCCGACATTGTGGAGTAGTGTGTAAAATGTAGATTGCAATAAAGAAGGCAACCACAACAGGCACTTTGAACACACATTAATAACTATAAAAGCAACTATGACACGAAGAGTCATGCTGTTTGAACTGTGTTCTTGTTAAATCTTATGCTAACAGTCTGAGTATGAGATACTGAACATAATGAAGGTGGGTCAAAAAAAGCAACACCCTTTTGGTATTTGAGTTTCATCTCTTGGCGGATGCATCATGTTTGCAATTACTGTTTACCCATACATCAATTCATTAAATGATATTGTTCTTTGTGTGCCAGTGTAAACAAGTTCTATTTTTAGGGGAATAAATTGCATTTTTGTTCGACATGTCAGTTAGATTTTTGATCCATAATCTGCATGTGGAAAAAGTGTTGCGGTTCCGGAACAATTATAAAAATGTTTTCAAATAAATGAGCAAATTTTAACTAACAAATGTTACGATAGTTCAAACAGTATGAACATCTGCAGTTCATATTATATGACCTTACATAGATTTAAAGGGTGTTACTTTTTTGGCGCACCTGGTAGACTGAAAAAAACAACGCGCAACAAGCTACTACACACTACAATAACCTAACCATGAAAATGCAGTCCACCGGGCTGGGATTTTTGGTTGGGCTTTTTTTTAAAAAAAAACCCGGTTGTTTCACAACCCTGGTGAAATGGGGCTATCTACAGAACAACTTGTCAAAAATAACTAGAAATGAACCAGTATGACATTGGTCAAATTGTCGCTTGGCCGATCATCAAATCAGCTTGTTGCTTGTTGTAGAAAGTTACAAAATGCACCCATCATCATACTGATGAGGTCGAAAATTTTAAAATGAAACACAAAAAGAAATAGACATTTAACGCATTCGTTTACTGTAAGTATTTAGCTCGTTGTTTGTGTAATTATCAGCTCGTAGTCGCGTACTAGTAAATCTCAACATTTTTAGCTGAACCCTTGTGTCTTAAAAAATCAGCTGGGTTGATGCGTGCACTATATAACAACAATCGGCTGATAACAAATATTGGCAAATCTGCTAAGTGCTACCGATGATCAGCTGACAATTGGTGTGTGTCTAATTACATGGCGTTTCACAAAAAGGGACCCCTTTTTGTTTTTCTCATAATTCACTCAAATGATCAATTTACACAAAATTTTTACCAGTTTTAGCTGAGGAAATACTAATTCAAAATATTGCAACAAAATATGGCAGTTGATTAAATATTCTTTGTTAGTCATGACATAATGTTGACGTCATAATGTGTCACGGGTACAAGCTTGATAGTCTCAACTGGTGCTGTCTATCGCTCTATCGCTACCCTGCTCCAGTGGTAAAAAAATTGGTTCGATGATGACAAATTTTTGAAGTTTTACAGTTGCAGCCACAAAAAAACGTGCAAAGCGATCACATTTATGTGTCTGCGGGGATAACTGGAATTTCACATGTTCAAGCAAGACAGTGCACTAGCACACCGAGCTTGCAAAATGGTTGCATTTTTTTTGGATCGCAAGACGCTTGATTTCGTGTCCTCATGTTGCTTAGTGCTGACACGTTAAACATTTTTCATTAGTGCACCAGATTAAGTTCACCATCGAAACAGGGTAGCAACTGACAGCTGAGACTATCAAGCTTGTACCCGTGACACATTATGACGTCAGCATTACGTCATGAATAACAAAGAATATTTAATCAACTGCCATATTTTGTTGCAAAATTTTGAATTAGTATTTCTTCAGCTACAACTGGTAAAAATTTTGTGCAAATTGATCATCATTTGACTGAATTCTGAGAACAAGAAATCTGAGCTAATGCTCGCGAGACACGTGAAAGCTTATAGCAGTTCCGGTTCAGAAGTTTAGCTGAAAATTGGGGTGTTCACGCTAAGTTAATATACAAATACCAAATTCTCTATTTGGATTGCATAACGATAGTTACGTAGCGCAACCTGGTGAATGATAATAGACTTGTATAGAGCCCAAAATTGCCAAAAAGTTCATAAAACCCTTTATTTTGGTATTAAAGATCATCCAAGGTCATTGAATTCAGTGGCAATCGAGAGCCAGTGTACGACTTCCTATTATTGATTAATAGTAACCTAGGCTTTATCTTGCACCGTTTCTGAGATACAGTGACTTTTTACCGAAAATCGCCATTTTTCCTACCCCCTCTCATTTAGTGCCCTCACTAAAAAGCTTTATGGATCCTAAAACTAGAGTCTTCCAGGCAGCTGTTGGTGAAAATTTGGTGATCCTAGCTTGAACCGTTTTTGACTGATCCACCCGTGTGACGGACAGACAAACAGACTGACGGACGGTCGACAGAATTACGATGGCTAATATGCGCTGAAAGCAGTAGCTGCTTTCGTGCGTAAAAACAAAAGGGGGTCCCTTTTTATAAAACACCATGCAGTTACAATATGTTAGTCACAGACTGGAGGTCTACACTATGATACAATCAGTGGAACAATAACAGACAATGGAACAGTATTTGTGGACATGGAATAGATGTCAAGTGTCAGGGAATAGGCACAGTAACACCCACGTCTTCATCAGTTTCAATACCAACTTCCTCCTACAGTACCACACACACACCAACAAGTTTGGTGATTTGGGAGAAAAATACTATAGTTATTATAGTTATACTTACTAATGTCAACAAGGATGGAAGAAATTTGGTAAAATGTGGATTCAGTGTCACTGATCTGTTCTGTCACCTGGTGAATCATAAATAAGCAACTGCAAGTATGGCCCGGGGGTTTGACCCCCAAATCTCTCTTCCCTGGATGGTCAGAGACCCCATCTGACACAGTGCATCATTGGACCCAGGAAACTATATGTGTCAAATAGCATCCGAATCCATCAAACATTTTAAGCAGGGAACACAAATGTGACTCCTATGAAAATACTATCAGTTGATATAAGCAAACAAGACAACTTGAGCTATCACAGCATAAGTCGAACACAAGGACAGAAATCACTACTTGGTACATCGTTATGCAATTGAACTGGAAATTGGCCGCATCTTGGATGCATTCTCTTGTGGTTTTGTCCACAATAAAATAACCACAGTCTGGCAATAGCATTATAGCCTTAGTTGGAAAGGGGTGCTTTACATTTTAATGCTGTTACCTGGATGGCGTAGTTAATTCATTGGTATTTATTAATCGTTTAATGACACAATTTTGACCAACTGTATATGCTCACTTGTTAGCACCAATGGTACAACTTACCAGCAACTCTTTCTTGCTCTTTGGATATCCCTCTAATATTGTGTTCGTAATATCCATTGCCTAAAATTCACCACCACAAACATTACTACAGATTCCCAATAAAAATATGGCACACATTATGGCATAAAACATCAACAGTTTGACAGCAGTATTATAATTTAAATAGCTGTGCTGCCAATCGAGTGCAAATGTGAAACAACACATAAAGTACATTAAATCAAGTGAACAGACTCACTGCAAAAATACCCAAAGTAAAAAAAACTTTGACATTGCTCGCACACTCGAGAATGCATGCAGTAGCACCATAAGCATAGCACAAAACTGTCCACAAACTGTACGAACTACTGAAACTATTACTACGTTGCAATGAAAAACTATACCAGTGAAAGTAAGATGTCAAATGGCTTAGAAAGGCTAGATAACATCAACTCATTCAACTTATGGCAGAACTATCCGTAAGTGTGAAAAGCATGTAAGGCTATATAGCTAATAATGATGTTAAAATATTAGAAGAGTTCACGGGAAAGCCACTGCAGAGCTATGGAGCATCACCTGCCATATTGTATCACACAGTGTTACCTGCCAACCGACGCAGGTGAACACGCCCTGCCTTAACCCTGGCCAGACAAGCCAATACTTAGTTTACATAACCTGGAAGGATGGTAGGCTGAGTTGACCTTGGTGTTGGGGGTTATATACCTAGATGGTTTACCCATCTGCAGACAGTCACCTATCCAAGTAGCAACCACAACCACTTGATAGTGAGTGACCCAACAGGAAGTTGTACCCAGGACCTCTTGATTTTATGTCCAACACCCTAAGTGATGCCCCAACCCATTGTCTGTCAGACACATGATCAACATGCAGTAAGCTGTAGAAAAAGGTACATTTTAACGTAACAAATATGTCACAAGTAAGCTTCATACCATTCGCTTTCTCTTTCTCCACTCTTTTACGTACGTTGCTCTTACCTTCATAATCTGCCAGTAAGCAAAGCATAAACACCAGACTACACAACTGTTTTAGGGCGCGTTGCACCAACGTCGTTCAACTTTGAACCCGGGTCAAATCTGAATTTGAACCTAGTTCAGGTGTAAATTGCATTGCACCAAAGCGGTTCAAGCGTTGATCTCCGTTCAATTCTGAACTGCCATCTGACCACCGATCAAATTTTGGTCTCGGTTCAACTCGCGGTTACGCATGCGCACTAGCCATAAAAAAAATTGTCCGATTCAAATCTTATCCTGTCCAAAAAACTTCCTCGTGTCGAATTATAAGACCTCTAATGCAATTATTCTGATGATCTGGATATGTTAGATTTCTGCTATATTCGTTTTATGTTCTCTTTGTGCTTGATAAATTAACAAATAGATGAATATATCGCATTTTTCGGTGGCGATGTCTCGCTGCTCCAGTAAACATACAGTTTTTGGTATTTAAAAAAATGGAAAAACTCAAATTAAAAAATAAAATAACTACAAACTTTCAGTTTAAAAACTTTGCTCTACAGAATTTATGCAGCCACTGTGTACATGCACAAGGCAGTTCTAACAGGCTGATGTGTCAAAAGGCTTAAGTGAATTTCGTTGTTATGGTCAGGGTTACGGTTAGGTTTCGGTACATCACTACGTCTAGTCATGATAATACTGGCCATCTACCAGTCATTTTGCCTCCATTCATCCCAGCAGGAAAATGAAATCAAACTTTAGTCAATAGTTTAATTACTTCTATGCAAAATTTATATGGTGACGCTTAATGCTTATATGAAACAGTCAGAATGAGTGTTAGTCTTTACTGATGCAACAACATCTTAATGAGCTAGGTTACTAATGCCATCAATTAAAGATAAAATATTTTTTTAAAATACCTTAACGGGTTTTCAGTTGTATTGCAGTAGTTGACAAAATAACTACATTGTGAGAAAAAATCTACTTTTTGAAACGAAAAGTTTAGCTTAAAAATCTACTTACGTAAAAGTAGAAAGTAGCCTGACAAAAAACTACTTAAGTAGAAGTAGAAAGTAAAAACTTCTACTCAAGTAAAGTAACGAAGTAGACCTACTTCGTTAATATCCAACACTGAACAGCACAGTATAAATAACAAGACATTACCTGATTAAAAGCATTATGCTTGTTAGCATGGTTTTTGTGTATGACAAACTTTACAAAGCAGCCGACAGCATCGACATGAATAGACTTGAGTTCACGTGCTCGGAAGCCAGTCTTGTCATTTGGCGACAACGCCACGTATCTAACAACGTTGCATCCTTCATCAAAGCATGAGTGAGTGAGTAGGGTTTAACGTCCCACCCGACCCAGTATAGGTCATTTTGAGGACAGCCTTTCCAGGCGAAATGCACACAAACACATAATAATGGAACAGTAAGTTTAACCTTTACAGAAACACAAAACACAAAATACAAAAAACAAGCTAAACCTAAAATTGTAAGAACTCCATTATACGTGTGCATATGTAATTAACATAATGGTAGTTCTAATAATCTTCCCTGTTA
>Ga0209367_1007915_pt1 | contig 14593 bp, 11 predicted proteins | sample WorMetLIZISLAND2_FD_187412 | JGI IMG/M metagenome (GOLD analysis project Ga0209367, IMG submission 187412) | Marine gutless worms symbiont microbial communities from Max Planck institute for Marine Microbiology, Germany - Olavius geniculatus... ... | reverse complement strand
TATTAATTCGGGTAAAAAGTCTCCCCCGGCGATATTTTACCGGTAAAAATCCGCCGGGGGGCGAATTTTTACCGGTAAAATGTCGCCGGGGGGCGACTTTTCAGGGGGGCGATACTATCATAGTACACCGGCAGTGTGCACAATGTGCACGGGCTAAAGGGGCTCCCTTACGACCCCACGGTCACATGCAAAACATCATCGAGGGGGCTCCAATGGATTTTGTTACTATGGACATTTTGTCTGGTCTTCCAGTTGCCGCCGATGGTTCTAAATGCATATTAGTAGTCTGTGACCATTTTACTAAATAAATGGAAGCGTATGCGCTACCCGACCAGGAGGCCAGCACATGTATCCGAGCAGCAAACGATGGTTTTTTTCAGCCGCTTCAGTTACCCCCTCCAAATACATACGGACCAGTGGCGAAATTTTGAATCGGCACTTTTTAAAGAGATGTGCATTTTGACGGAAGTGAGTAAGTCACGCACCACTCCTTTCCACCCTCGCTCCGATGGTCTGACTGAACGCGCCAATCGCACCCTCCTGCAAATGCTGCGCGTCACATGTGAGGGGAACCCAACCAGTTGGCTATCTAAGCTGCCTACCGTTCTTTCCGCTTATCGTGCGACTAGGCACAAGGCCACCGTCGTTACGCCCAATATGGCCATGCTAGGCCGGGAAACAATGCTTCCCTGCAGCCTAATTGCTGCACCGCCAGACAACAATACTGTGTCACTGTCCCCTTTGTAGAGCAGCATCGCGAAAATTTGCGTGCCGCCCATGCTCTCACACGAGAGCATCTTCACCAGTATGCAAAAACGCAAAAGCGATATTTTGACGCACGAGTAAAACCTGTGCCATATTATGTGGGCCAAAAAGTGTGGCTTTATTGGCCACGCTTACTAATTCGTCAGCGGCACAGAAAACTTTTCAACCAATGGGTGGGACCATTCACAATAGTGACGTTTCTTACGCCCATAACGGCTCTAATACGCTGTGATGTTACACACAAGAAACAGCGTGTGCACGTCGACCGCCTGTCTCCCTGTGCCGTTGAGGCAGAGTCAACGCCGTTAGTAGAGCCGCAATCACCACCCACCACATTAAGTGGGGATGCAGCTGATAGCTTCCCCACTAGTACTCAGTCTGTCACTAGGACTAGTACGGGCCGTACGATACGGACGCCCGCCCGCTACACTCTTTAAACTTTTTTTATTCGGGCTGCAAGCCTTGTATCTGTATATATTTTGACTTAAAATTCTGCGAGACAGAAGATTTCCCTGTTTACTGCATTTGCATTTTGATCTTTTTTGTCTGTAGGGTAAAAATTGCTCTTGAGATAGATTTTGTATCGTACTTAACGTATGATGTGTAACTTAGCGTACAGTCGTGCATTTATCTGTCTATCTTTGCTGTGGCATCTGTTTTATTCTTTTCTGTCTATGGAGTGGGTTTCCACTCTTAAATCGAGTTTTGCATAGCATTTAGTGTGTGATATGTCACTTTGTATATTACTGTATATTTAATCATTTTGTTGGTCGTAGTGATTATTTTCGTAGCACTTTTCTCCGTCCATAAAATAGGTTTTCTTAGGACGGGTTTTGCATAAAATTTCATTTATGTATGATTAAGTTTAACCAATTGTTGCATAGTTTAAGGTAGACGTAGCAACTACTTTTTTCGTGTTTTGCGTGCTGTCTGCTTGCTTGCACAGATGGCGCGTGCTTTAGCCGCTGTGGGGTACACCTGCTTAGTCTGCCGCGTGACCGGCTACAACTGGCATGACCTGGGCTTTGTGCCGGCGCCGCATGCGGACCATGATGACTTTCTTACTCGCTGTGACCCCTGTGGTTTGACCTTTACTTCGCCTGTCTTTCTGGAAGCTCACTTCGAGGTACACGCACACGCTTCTCCATACTTTGCAGCTTCGCTAAATACGCCAGTAACTGCTTCGGACGTTCAGAGTCTGCTGCCGTCGGGATCTACACGTTCGCGCAACAATCAACGGAGCGATGTCTCCAGCCTGCCTCCGGGGCAGCGTCCTCCATCGTACACCTCGACCCAGGCGCCATCAGAGCCACTTCACCTCCGACAGCTGCTTCTGGATGCCACCTCACATCTAGCGTGGCTTGCAGCCGCTTCCGCTCGACAGCTATCTGTACAGCCTGATATGACGCTTGAGTTCTTTGTACGTCAGGTTAATTTGGCTCTTTCCGTGCCCGTATCTGATGTGGACACGGATTTCCGTCATCGCCTGCTGCGGACTACCCGGCTTCGCTTGCGGATGCAGCTCACATGTCGCTGCCAGACATAGCGCGTACACTCGTACACTGCTTCCAGTGGCTAATGCAGGCTCGCGAGTATTTGTTTTTGCATTTTGTGTAGGCTATGTAAATATGGCTGATTTGCTTTTATGACTTACGGTTTATGCATTACTACATTTACAATTTTGTTTTAATAATACTGTATTTAGCATGCCTGGGATTCTATTCACTGTGCATTTATTTGCTTTATACAGCTACAAAATTGGCAATCAATGTCTTGCATTATTTTACAACACTTTATTTATTATTATTACTATTATTTTCTAATAGTAATTAGTGTTGAAACAAAATAAAAAGGGGGATATAAAAATAGTAATAATAAATAATAGATGGAAAATAAAAAAAATAGTAAATAATAATAAAATATTTTCTTTACATTTCCCTTGCAAAATATTTGTTACTTCATTTCGTATTTTTTTACGTTAGTTTACCGAATACATTTACATTATTAGTAGTGTTAGGAAACTGTACGTAATTTTTCTTCTCTCTCTCTTTTGCTATCTAATGACTTGAGCCACCCCCCCCTTTATCGTAATTTTATATTTTTGTAGAACTATGACGGCTTGTTATTCCGGTATTCTGATCTGGCGAGGCACATACAACACATGGATGGACTTCAACATATGGCCACCCACACCGATGCGTGCCTGTTTGGCTGGCTATTGTGTTCTTTGCGACACTACTATCTCTAGCGCCACCATCCATCAGCATGCTCGGCACTGCGATAACTATGATGGTGAAGATGCTCTGTTACTGGACATCTTCATCACTTATGAGCCGGACCAGTGGCGCCGCTTTTACGCACGCTCTGCCGCATTTCTCGCTTTTCTTCGCGGGCTGCGTATCCGCTGCATCACGTGTGACAGGCAACGTACTTCTGTTGCTGCTCTTGAGCATCACTTTGCCGCTCACGTTTTGCCCGCTGCGCCGCCGCCTACGCCAGCTCGCCCGCGCGTGCGCTGCCAGCCTCAGACACGCTTGCTTGCGCCGCCGCATGCTCTACAGCGCGATGCCTTGCCGCCTTATGCAGAAAATCTTTCGTATGGTCACCGACCATACTTCTACCTACCACTCCACTCTCTTATATTGATACTGTTGGAGACTACGACTATGTCACGGATATTCTACTTCAGCTTTCACAACATCTTCATTGGCTTACTACTCTCTTGCTACAGTATACTACTGGCACACACACCCAGCTTACGCCAGATGATCTGGCATTTCGGCAGACTTTGGCGACGCGCTTTCCTTCGCTGCTTGCTACTGCGCCGCGCATGCGCTTGACGGATATTTTGCGTGCTTTGCTGCCAGTGTACGAGCGCTGGCTGCTCACCGCACAAAATTTACGCCCTCATTAATAAACTTCTTATTTCTTCTTTGGGACGGCCCTTTATATCTTATTTCATTTCTCCCCCTAATGTTATATTTATTTTCTTCCCTTTTGCATTGTTAATTACTACTTAAAATTATACTACTAAATTTACATGTTTTTCTTAAAAATTAATATTTTCTTTTCTTACTCTATTTCTTTCTTTTCCTTTTTTTTCTGTGTTTTCTGTTCTTGTGTTTCTAGGGCCTAATTCCGCGATCCTACTAATTTACTATCGATTGTTGGGCTTGCGGAGCCCACACAGGGGAAATATGCCACTCATTGCCGTCTCCGCCTGCTGCTTCGCTCGCTCGCTCGCTCGCTTGCTTACTGCTGCGTACTTGGCAGTTTTTATCACGTCTCACTGTCTGTATAATCGTCTGTTCTTTGAATTATCTCTGTATTATTTGTCTTTGTATTTATATTACTTGTATAACGATGTCTTGTATATTTATTGTTGAACTGTGTTGCTGGTCGTATTACTGCTAACTACGACATACTGCAGTATTTAACGTACCATTTTAATTGAACTTGGTTTCACTATAATTAATATATGACTGTTTCCACCAGTATGTTGTAATATTGTTACACAGCACTTTCCTTTCCGTCGATACTGACTCTTCTTGAGTATGTCGACTAACTGTTCGTATTTTCCTTCTGTTTTAGTCTATCTGTATACATTACTTTGCTCTATTAGTTGTAGCGCAGTCACGTAGCTGCGATTAGTGTTGAAAGACTATTTTCAAGACTGTCGCGAAACTTTCTGATATGTACATTCTTTGTGTTTTAATTGTATATATTTGTAAGTGAGTGCGATCAATCTGCACTGACTGTTGCATTCGCATTAGCGACAATGTCGCACACTTACCTTTTGTTAACTCATTGACTGTTGCAAAACTGTACTGATACAGTTATACTTTTCTAACCTTTATTTCATTATTTCACGTGTAATTTATTTGCACTATTATATGATCAGTACTGCAATACGATTGCAGCAAAGTACGCACGTTATTTCGTGTTATTTTATTACAGTAGAGAAATTTATTACAATCTCATGACACATATATTTCCTATCATAAAAATCGAAACCTTATTCTCTCACATAAGTTTGCCACTAATACCGACTTATACCTAAATATTATTACCTTTACTATGATAGTATAAATCACTACGACCAGCATACATACATATATATATATATAAAAGGAAAATAGGGACAAAGGAACAGTACGCGATCGCATAAAGAGCATACTACTAGTGCTTATTTACATATAGCAACTGATGCCATAGCATTAAGCAATTTAAAAAAAAAAACATGCACTTATGATTAGACGTTTTCCTTTCAATCTTATTTAGCGACATTTGTCGTAATTAAATTATTTTACTTTTATTTCCTCATTTTTTTGTTTTATTTTGTCCGACCCCATGGTAAAACTGGAAAGGGGCCCGCCGCACCAGACCACACTCTGATGTCTCTGTGTGTACGTGTGTTGCATGCCGGCGGATGGAGCCACACGGTTGGCATTAACGACTACATCATCATCTGATAGTTCATTGACAATGTACATGGAGCCACGAGGTTGGCATCAACGAATATATCATCATCCGACAATTAATTGACAATTTATCTGGCTATTGAAGCATGACATTCTACATCCGGTTGTTCAACTCACTTACACTGGCTTGATGTGCAACACTCCATTCCGGTCAAGACTATCTCTGATGTTCCGGACTACTGCACACTTCCGTTCCAGTACTGCATCGCTTACCGTGCCGTATCGTTAGCTCCGTGTCTTTTTGGTTACTGACGATATATTTAAATTACACAGACTACGGCCGCCTAAATTGCGTTTGATGGGACGTTGTCGTTGTCCCGTGATTTCGATATTTTGTATTTCATTTCATTAATTCGCATTTGTTCACACATAACCGCATTTTATTCGTGTACCCAATGTACCTTCTTTTGGTACGCTCGACCCAGGCGTTATTACATTACAAACAGCTGCTCACTTTTATCTGTCTGTATTGCATACATATGCATTAATTACATGCATATTCATTTAATGTTCGTTCTAGACGTTGAGTAGATATTGTGTAGATACGATTTGATCTTGACGTACACGTTAAGTAGATGTTGTGTGCATTAACTATGATAGACACTGCCGTTGATGTTATTTGACATTGATTATGTTAACATTGGTAGTAGTTTGAACCGTCTGTCCAAACTCATTTTTTTTCTTTTCTTTTCAAGCAGCGTAATTGTTTTACACACATTTTTTTAGATGTTTGGTCGAGTGGTACCTGAGTTGCGCCGTTTTCGCCGAACATTTCCGGACTCGCGCCCGCCGTGAACAGTTACTGACTTTTCTTTAGTTACGTTATTACGTATTGATATCGTACCTACATTCATCACACCTAAATTTCACCCACCTTACCCTTTCTACCCCCCATTTTCTCTGAATTCGAGACGAATTCAAATTCGGCAAAAAGCGGTGAAAAATCTTAGGTTTATATCATATATCTAGGTTATTTTATTTTCTTTTTGGCCATATTTTTTTCAAAATTTACTTACTTATTTATTTTACCAGGTTAGTTTTATTGCAATTTTAACTCTATTAAATTTTCCTTTAAATTATTCTCTCCAAATTCATCTAAAACTTTCTCTAGTCATATCAACCCTAAAACAATTTTATTTTTTTAAAATCTGCATTAAAATTCTTTTATTTGGGCTGTCCTAAAATTTGCACGAGCAAATTTTACTCGATTTTGTTCTCTGAACAACTATTTAGTTCAAGTTTGCTGGTTTTCTCTTTAAAATCAAGTCACATTTCTTTCCAAACTGCTTTCCAGCTAATTTCGCTTTTCTACCAATTTCTGCTAAATTTTATTGGATTTTCTACAAGAACGTATTGCAGTAATCTTTTTTCTAACGTTTTCTTTTTTTTCATCCCAAATTTCACCGACTGAAACAGACAAAACACTTTTTATCATCAAAAAGCTTCTTATTTTTCTGGCAATTGCTGCCGTCGCATTTTCAATTGATTTCGATAGTTTGCATTTATCTTCATCGTTTTTTCGTTAAAGTTCACTAGGTCCATTTATTATCTTTTCATTTCGTCAGTTTTCACTAGCTTTTTCTAGCTCCATTTGCTTCCATATCCATTTTTCGGTACAAAATAAACATTAATGCCACCACTGACCAAATAAGGAAATAGCACATTGTATTCAGCATTAAATTCTCTAACGGACACTAATTTTTGCACAAATGTCGGTTAAAACGCCGACTAAAAATTTATTTGTAAACATGACCGAATTTTAATCACCGCTGCAGGAAGAGGGGCATTACGTAATAGAACAAATAAGTAAACTATAAACATTTAACAGTATGTACGTTTAGGCTCATTCAAAAGAGAGTAAATCGGCCTATAAAAACACATATGCCATGTTAAGTTGCATTTTTTTCGTTTTCAAAAAATGATGTGCCAATTGGCAACACTATGCGGTTAAGGGTTAAAAAATGTTGGACTGACGGACGAACGCGCGCACGCACGCACGGACACAAAGGTGATTTTATACGCTGTCCAATGCTGCCATTGGACAGACAATAAAATGCAATAAACAAGCTTTGCTTTTGCGTTGTACTTTGCCTGCATGTGCTGGTGCACCCCCAAAATGACTTGGGTCATGGCGTGGGACAATGAGTGAGGTCTAGTTTTTCTGAGACTTTAGTCTAAGACCAAACTAGATTAAGACTTTGGTTTTAGACTAAACTTTCAGCAAAACTTGTCCTTGTCCTGGAATGTCTTTGTCGAAGCTATGTAGTTTTTGCCTTGTACAGACTCTGGCATATTGATTCTTGCTGATTTCAGCGCCTCGGCATTATAGGCTTACTACTCCGGGTCCACTCCCAATACAAATCATCAGTGATAGGCAAAATTCAGCTGAAAAGTTGTTAACTAGTAATTATTTTATTACCTCCATCAAGGAGGTAGTGTTTTTGCCCGAGTTTGTTTGTTTGTCTGTTAGTTAGCAAGATAGGTCAAAAAGTTCTGGACAGATTTTTCTGAAATTTTCGGTGAAGGTCGGGGATGGCAACAACTACCAGCGATTTATTTTTTTGGAAGGGGGGTGATTCGTAAGGTATCCTGGATTCTGGATCACTTTGAAATTTTCGTTACCATTGCTTCAATGGGGTATACAAGAAATCGCTGCGAAACCAAATATGGTGTTGTCCTTACCTTATCTTACCTTACCTTTGGGGTGGACAAGTTGTGCACCTGTCCAGCGCTGAGGCCGTATCAGCTCGGCCCAATGCGCAGCCCCGAATGTAACCGAAGGTCACATTAGCCTCTTAGTGGTTCTTGCAAACCGAATAAGGGATATTGGTTGAACCTTACTTAGTTCTTTTTCCTCAAGTAGGTGAGATCCAAAGATGGAATATCTATCCTGCATTCGAGCAGGGCATGTTCCCAAAAAATGGTAGGTAGTTTTTTCCTCCTCACCACATGCAGGGCAAAGTGGATCATTCCGTAGTTTCATTACACTCAAGTGTCTGTTGAGTGTGGAATGACCTGTAAGAAAACCAACAAGAACTTTGATGTCACGTCTGTTGAGCTTTAAAACAGATCTTGAAAACTGTCTGTTTGGACCATATAAAAGCATCTTAGCCTGTCTTCAAAAAGGTATTGTCCTCCAGGACTTGAAATGCTCTTTGGTAGCCCATTGTTGGGCCTCATTACAAACTGTCGTTGCAGGTATACCAATCGCTGGTTCTGGACTCAGAAATTCTGAGTGGGCTGCGCGTTTAGCAACTGCGTTTGCCTTTTTATTGCCTTTAACTCCGAAGTGTCCAGGCACCCAGAGTAATCGAACACTGTTAAAAACAGATAATTCTTGTAGTTTTGCAACCGTATCTGCTACAAGACTAGAAGTAATCTTTGGAGACTGGAGCGCTTTCAACGCTGCCTGACTATCAAAACATATAACTATGGACTGATTCTGCTGTGTACGAAGTGATTGAACACAGGTAAGAATAGCACAGACTTCTGCCTGAAAGATCGTACTGTGTTTACCAAGTAAAATAATTTTCTCTACACTTTCTGTTTGATTGTAGACGCTTGCCCCAGTACAGCCATGTAACTGGTGTCGGGAGCCATCTGTGAAACAGACAATATCATCCGGAAAAAAATGCATTATGATAAGTTCAGTCTTCTTTGCTAGATACAGAAACGACATAATTTTCATCAAACATATATTATGGTAAGATATTGTCACTCCTCATTTGCGATGAAGGTACATTTTTCTTCAGAAGATTGATTATCACAGTGTGACCACAGTATGTATGGGTCCATTATAAGTTGATTAGAAGCCTGTAGCAAGCTATCATTGCTTCCTGCTTAACGAAAATTGGCAAAGGAGTTAAGCCAATAATAGTTCCAAGTGCTGCAGTTGGTGTAGTTCTAACAGCACTGGTAATATGTAAGCAGGCAAGTTGCTGAATATGTTCCAGTTTTTTGCCTGCAGTAATTTTATCGACACGCGGCCACCAAACTACTGCAGCATAAGTTATCATGGGTCGAATTACTGCAGTGTACATCCAATAAGCTACCTTTGGAGTAACTCTCCATGTTTTACCAACAGAGTTTCTTAGCTGATAGAAAGACCGTAAAGCTTTGTCACATTTATTTTCAATGTGTAACCTCCAATTTAACTTTGGATCTAATATTACTCCAAGGTATTTAACCTGGGTACTGAGCTCCAATAACTTATTGTAAAAGTATATTGGGCTAAGTGCATCAGGTTTGTACTTCCTTGTAAATAACATCAGTACTGTCTTGATGAAGTTAACAGATAAATCTCTGTCGGTACACCACTTTTCTACTTCCTGTAGTAAACGGTGCATGATTTCACACATTGTGTGCAGTCCTCTGCCAACTATGAGAATTAGTCCATCATCAGCAAAGCCTAGTACAAACACTCCTTGTTTTGTCAACCAACGAAGGAGACTATCCGCAACTAAGGACCACAAAGTAAGGGATAATCCCCCTCCCTGTGGTAAACCACTAAGAACATTTACCTGTATAGTGTTCTGTCCCACACCAACACTTACTGTACGTTGTGTAATCATTTCACTAATTCACTGACGTACTGCAAACATTACATCACGCTCTGCAAGAGCCTGTTTTACTGATAATAAAGGTGTATTGTCGAAATTGTCGAAAGCTCCTTGAATATCAAAGAAAGCACCAAGAACGTATTGACCTGCATCAAGAGCTTTCTCAATACGTCCAACCAACTGATGTAATGCACTTTCAGTAGAGCGACCCGACTGAAAGGCATGTTGTCGCGGGTGAATTGGCAAATTAACCAACGGTCCATCTCGTAAATAACGATCTACAAGCTTTTTCAAGCCCTTTAGTAAAAAGGATGTTAAGCTAATTGGCCGAAAGGCTTTAGCTGTAGTGTAGTTAGTTTTACCCGGTTTGGGTACAGACGTGACTCTAACTTCTCTCCATATCTTAGAGATATAACCCAAAGATAGGAAAGATAGGGAGGCTCTATAAATACAACATATAGGGTACGATAAAAACGTAATCCCTTCTGTAAAAACACTGGATATATACAGTCTGGACCAGGAGTTTTAAAAAGGGCCATACTTCCTATTGCCCACTTTTACGATCTTCCGTAATAATACGTTGTACTACATCTCTGTTAAACAGAGGCATCTGCCTGGGAATGTTGATGACGCGATATTTGTCAACTTTAGAATTTCTCGGACAATGTGTATCCAATAGATGGGTGTAAGCCTCATCTAGATTATTAGTCCACTGACCATCCGGAAGTTGAAGCATCCCCACCTTATTCAGTGGGGAATGTCTCAGTATCTTAGACTGCCTACACATGAGTCTGGAAGACTCATGTGTAGGCCTACTTTTTGTACTCTGGCAGAAGTCTAGCCATGATGCTCGTTTGCTGCGTCGGAGAGCTTTCTTGAACTTTCTTCTCGCTGCTCGATGTGATTCTTAGTCCTGGTTGGAACTGGTCCTATAGGCAGTATGAAATGCCTTGTTTGCCTTTTGGCGTAATTTTTTTAACTCGTGGTTCCACCAAGGTACTTTAGCCCTACGTCCACATTTCCTCAGTGGACAGGATGCTTCAAAAATGATATTATAGCAGGGTTAATTTTTGTTAACTTTCTCTCAATTTCAGTGGGGGTATTAACCCTACCGAACCAAAGACCAATTTTAGCATTCAGTTCATTCTCAAATGCATCCCAGTTGGTATTTTTAACACTACGACGCTTAACAGTCGGTTGTTTATCTTGCTTTATCGCACAGTATATCTTCCTGTGATCAGAAAAAGAATCTTCCAACAAAACTTGTCAGTTATGTATCTCTCTTGCAATGAGTTTACTTGCAAAAGTGACATCAATAATTGTTTTTTTGTTGCCAGCACAAAACGTTGGCCGACTACCTTGATTCAAAACTTCTAGGTTAGTATAAGCAAGGAACTCACTGAGAGTAACTTCTTTATTATTACATTCTCGACTACCCCATCTAAAGTGATGGGCATTTGTATCACAACCCAATAAAATAAGTATGTTATTACTGTTACTATAAATTAGTAACCGTTCCAATCCAAGAGATGAAAGGTTTTTTCAATTGGCATATAAACGGATGCCACTATTAGAGTTTGTTCCTTATTGAACCTCTTATATTTAATACAAACAACAGTCTGATCTCTAATACAATACTGTGGGAGACAGTATGCTTGTAAACCTTTGGTTACAATACAGGCACGTGGTGTATCACTACTACAGCCCTGATATATAAAAGAATCCTTGGATTTGAGTCCAAGTATTCTTTTCTTATTAACCCAAGGTTCTTGGACTAATATATCACAGCATTCCTTATCTGCTATAAATTTATGCAATAAAGCAATGGCTGCTTTATTGTGTTGTAAATTTATTTAAATAAATTCAACAGTTTTACTTATTGCAACGGAAGTTCCGTTGTGCCTTCCAGTTCGCCGCGTAGACCGAGCGCTTGGAACAGGATCTGCTGGGTTGCAGGCACTCTGCTGAGTCGTTTCCATTGCATGCCTTCCAGCAGACATATCGTAGATGTAGTCACTTACCATCTGGGCCAGATCCCCGAGACACTTTAAATTTCACGCGGCCCAACCCCAAATGTAGTCTATAGTCAACTGCCTCCAATGCGTCAGCAGAAGGTTTATCAATATTCCAAACCATCAACATACTATTGCTAGTCTGTTGTTAATGGCATAGGACCCAACGGTCAACATATAATCTAGCATTCTGTGCCTGGATCAATTTCTTAAATTTTGGAACTCCCGGAGGAGGTTTAGAAATAAACACCTCAGCTCGTAAAAGCTTTGGAACCTCCGAAAAGGTCACTAAATCAAGTGAGTAAGTATCATCGCCAGAGGGGACAGAGATCGAAGCAATCAAACTCGCCAACCACATGAACAAATGAGAATTAATACATGACAAATAAAATCTGCCATAACGTATACCATGTTTTTCAAACTGAGAAACTTGACCAACGTTAAAGTCAACGGTTTCCTTTAACCGCTTCATCAGCTCAGCTCTAACGTAATATAACTGTGGTTTAGTAACCACAGTATAGTGGTTATCACGTATGAGAACCACCCCAAGAAGGTTGTCCTTTTCGGCCTGTTCAAATGTAGAACCGAACGGAGGACCCTTCTTGGCCTTTTTACGTTTAGTCTGAGGAGAAGTAGAACCTGCCTCAGTCTTGCGTTTACCGCCAGCAGCTTTTCCGGAAGTCCCCTTCGAAGCAACATTTGCTGGGACCAGTAAAGTCGGTTCCACCTCCGCTGTTGCCTGCCCAGAAGGCGAAGCGAGCAGCATGCCCTCTTCTTCAGAAGTTATTTCACTGACAGAGTCAGTTCCGGTTCTTTCTGTGTCTGAGGACAAAAGCTTCAACGACTCAAATTCACCAGCATCCGAACTCCCCTCAGAGACCTCCATCATCTGCTGACTAGTGGACGGAACAGGCTGAACAGGCCCAGCCTGAGCCTGAACAGACTCTGCCTGAGTTTGAAAAGACCCGGCCAAAGCCTCAAAGCTTAAACGGGCCTTCTTGGCCCGCTTTCTTTCCCTTCGTCGAAGGGAAGCTAGAGTCGGTTTCGAAGGGACCAAAGGTGGAGGTCCCACCAGAACTGGTGTGGATCTCTTAACCGGCTGTGAAGCCGTAGTCGGCTGTGAGGCCGAAGGAGTCGGCGTTGAAGCCGAATAATCACCAGTCGTTTGACGTGGCAGCAGTCCCGGTGACAACTGCTGCTCACGTACACAAGTAACATTAGCTGTCGAAACGCCTTGTGTAGACACGTTCCGGTCAGGGTTCCCGGTGATCACTGCGCCATCTTGTGCCGGGTACTGAGAACCATGGCATGGACGACATTCCATAGAGTTTTGGTTGGTGTGCTCTTGGTTGACTCCTCGCCTATAGATTAAAAATTCATAGGGTCCTCGGAGTCGTGAGCCCCACCGCCAACGACAAAGCGGCACAACACGGTGGGGATATGGTGTTGTCACTGTAATGATTTTTTGCTACACGTGCAAATGACGGATAACATTTTTCAGCAGACGTATGCATGATCATTTAATATAGTGCATACCTAACTCATGTTTAGTCAACTAGATGAAATATTTTTAATTAAATATACTAGCGCAAAAACTTTTATTATTATTATAACCAGCGTGTAATATTGATATTATTTATTATCAGTCGAATCAAAGCAGCCTAGTGAAATAAACGGAAAAATATTGTTTGTAAACAGAACGTTACAAGAAAACCTAAACTGAAATTGGTGGATGTGGAGTATAATTATTGTTATTGATATTTTTGTATGAAAATTGATAAAATTTGAGTTATTGCTATTAAAAACAGTGAAACAAATCGTCGCTGTGGACGAAATACGATAATTCTGTATTTGCTCTGAACTGGAGTGATTGATCGACGCTGAGGACGACATTGCTGTTATTCGACGTTGAAGCTACTCAAACTTGATCGACGCTGTGGACGTACATAAATGTACAAAACGTTAGTTTGTACATTTGTTAACGGCAACATTTAAAGAATGCACATCGAAAACAGCAAAAATTACAAAAGGCGATATTGCCCGCATCACACTGACTGTGTGTCAATGTGCTGCTAAATAATATCACTTTTTGTAATTTTTGCTGTTTTCGATGTGCAATTCCTTAAATGTTGCCGTTAACAAGTGTATAAACTACTGTTTTGTACATTCATATTTGCTGTTCTATTACAAAAAAAACTGTTTTCCTACTGGTGATCAGTTACAAAGATATTGCGCTTCAGATTTTTTTTAAGTAGCCAAGCCAATTACGACTGTTACCAAGTTATAGCCCATTTTGTTCCAAATTTCGTTGGCATGGCAACGAAGGGTCGGTGGGAAAATGCAATTGGCAGCATTCTATGGCCAATTTCCGAATCCCCCTATAGGGCTAGGCGCAAAAATCTCGAAAAAATCTTTTACGCAAGCCAAACTATAGCCAATTTTGTCTCAAATTTCGTTGCCATGGCAACGGAGGTCAGTCGGAAAAAAATGCAATTGGCAGCATTTGATGGCCCATCCCCGAAACCCCCCACAGGGGCAAAAATTTCCTGCGCAAGCCGAGTTATGACCAATTTTGTCCCAAATTTCGTTGCCATAGCAACTGGGGTTAATCGGGGAAAAATGCAATTGGCAGCATTCGATGGCCCATTCCCGAAAACCCCCCTATAGGCGCAAAAATCTCGCAAAAATCTCCTACGAAAGCCGAGTTATAGTCCATTTTGTCACAAATTTCGTTGCCATGGCAACCAAGGATGGCCGGGGTAAAATTAAATGACAC
>Ga0209367_1007914_pt1 | contig 14594 bp, 10 predicted proteins | sample WorMetLIZISLAND2_FD_187412 | JGI IMG/M metagenome (GOLD analysis project Ga0209367, IMG submission 187412) | Marine gutless worms symbiont microbial communities from Max Planck institute for Marine Microbiology, Germany - Olavius geniculatus... ... | reverse complement strand
AAGAAGGACCTCGTGATGATCTCGAGTCCATGGCCTACGTCTGGGCATTCTTCCTCCGTGGCTCGCTGCCATGGCAGGGACTCACAGCCAGGAACCGTGATGAGAAGTTTGGACAGATTTGTGAAATGAAGAAGCAGCTGAAATCGGCCGAACTGTTTGAGGGTTTTCCCAGCGAGTTTGCACGATATCTCGACTACGTACGGGCGATGCGCAAGGACGAGCTGCCTCACTACCAGCGCGTGCACGACGTGTTCCGAAAACTTGCGGCGCAGAGCGGCATTGCGTATGACTTTGAATTTGATTGGGTCGTGAAACAACGAGAGACGGGAGAAGAGGTGAAGGTATGTGGACCTAAGAATCACAGCGGCGATAGCCGATAGATCTCAGATCAGATCTCACGTACTTGGTGGCCATCCACATAGGGATGACTTTGCTTACTTGTGTGACTTACGAGTGCAGTGCATTAGGCTCCAGGCAAAGCATACCTTTTGTCTGTATCCAGAGAAAGTCTGTCCTATTCAGTTCTTTTGCCTTCGTCTTTCTCCAACTGTTTTCTGAAATTCATCTTTATTTCTGTCTGCATATATTTTACAAGGTGGCATTGTGGTATCTGTCATAGTTTTTGCCAGTTTCCTGTTTCTTCTTTTTAACCACCCTAGTGCCACTCCCATTCAGTTTCTGACATTTCTGTCTACGAAGTTCTCAGTCTTGCCAATAGCATTCTGCCAGCATAGTGTAGGCCCGAGTTATTTATTGATCTAGTATTTGTCATAGATGTTCATTGTCGTCCTATAGGAATGTACATTTTGGTCCATAAAATGGCTTCCGTGTTTATTTCTGTAGTCATTTTGGCAAATATGGACTTTAAATCTGTTGCTGCGCTGCCTTACAAAATTTGAATGTTAAACTGTGCTGTTAGGCCTGTTTGGTACAGGGGTCGTGAAAAAATTGTTAGTTACTGTCAGTGATGTGACTTTTCTTTGCTGATGAATTCAGTCCATATTTGTCAAAGTTGTTATAATTTTAAGCACAAATGGCAGCATTTTTATGGAGCACACTGTATATTTCTTGTTTTCCTGTTGAATAGTCATGGAGTGGACAATTCTTGTGTAGGCATATTACGTTATACATCTCGCGCAGACAGCTTCGTCATAGTGGAACTGGTATAGTGCAATATCTGGTGCATGGCTTTTCAGATTTCACATCTTGCTGGTTCACTTTTTTGTTTGCTCGCACTTTGCCATTTGTGTTTGGCACTTTTCTGCATATTTGCCTAAGTTGATGGGCCTCATTTCAACTTATATGCATACATTAACATTTTGTGTTCATATTACTGTGTTCTGTAAGCTAAGTGCCAAAGTCTTTTCTGAGTCTGTGGTTGCTGCTGAATGCTGAATGTTTTTTTGCCATTTGTTGTCCTATTTTCAGCCATGCTGCTAGCACGGACACCACATTATGCAATTGGTATCCATGTGTGTTCATGTGTATCTATTTGTTTCTTACGTATAACAACATATCTGCATAACTTATCGAGTGATGAATTTTCACATTTTTCTGGAGAGATCGTCGTAGTCTTGTGGCCAGTCAATTGGATCTAGGTAGTGATCTGCATTCTTTTTTGTATTCCGGGTCATTTTGCAAGATTCTTAGCATTGGCAGATGGGGCATGAGCAGACATTTTTACAGCATATCTCAGCAATTTCTAAACTTTGCATGTGCTGGTCAATTAGATTTTGCTTCTGGTCTGTATTGATCAAAGGTTATCCAGATCCAGAACGTTTTTTAACACTGTAACGTAGTGGCCAAAGCTTATATCATAAAGTTTAGTCGCAAACAGTATATGCTGTGTCAGTTATTTCATAGCATTGTTTCATATTTATTGTACAGATATATGGTGAAATATATATTATATATAAACTACATTACTGGAACAGGTGAAAGAATCATTTGAGACTGATTTAATAATGTCCATGTGTCTTTGTTCACTGTGCAGTAAGTAAATATTGTCATGACTTGTGTTCATGTTGCATTATTCTGCTGATGGTCAATAACAATCTCTGTATCACCATGATTTTTAGAGGACCAACTTGTTTGATTTGCACAGTGTTTTGTTTTCAATTTCAGAATTAATTTTTCTTGGATGATACCTTGACATTTTTCGTTGGTACTGCTATTAAAAATGTTTTGTTGCCATTCCAGAATGATGACGGACCAATTGTGTTTTTGTTGATTGCTTTACTATTATAGAGAAAATTAAAAGTAAACCGACAAAATAGTTGACTGTTTTTTGCTTGAAAAATCGAGTTGCATATATTATTCATGAACAGTGTATTTATGTTTGTCATAGTCGAAGTCGAATTTCCTTTGTTTGGTGTCCCCAGTTATGATACTTGAGAATGTTATTTTCGTTGGTGATTGCTCACTTAAAAATATGCATAATTTCTTATCGTGTGTTTTTGTTACTGCTGATGTCAGTTGTGGATTTTGGTTTTTTTCAGCAGTGAAGGATACATATTATTATTTTTAGCTGAAATTGTGTATATATTCATTTTTTTCACAGATTTTTTTAGTTAGTTGGTGTATTCATATTCTTTCTTTGCTACCGGGTATTTTTGTTCGGTTTTGTTTTGATTCCAGCGGCATGGACCACATTTTTTTGCTACTTCGCTTAGATTATACAACTGGTTGTGGAGTTTTTGGGGTGTGCAGTGTGTTCATGCTACAGTATGTTCCATCTAAATAGGATTTTGCCTGCTATGTGTTATTCTCGTACTTAGTATTATTACTGTACACACGGTTCCTACAGGTCAGGGAGAACTGGAAATAGTCAGGGAATTTGTGTGGTCAGGGAAGTCAGGGAAAAATATTATTTTTTAAAATTCAGGGAAAATGATCTTGAATCATGCAAACTGCAGATATCTGTGATTCTTTTGTGTTTCCAAATATTAAAAAGCAGGCAAATTTGCAGCTTCCATTAAACATCCAAAAGTTAGAAGTGTTTCGGCTTCAGGGGGCTTCGCTCCCTTGGCCCCCCAACCAGAGCTTTTATCATTTGCATATTGCTCCATTAATACGGTTTCATTACTTTTTGATAAAGCGTACCATTTGACATTTGTGCAATAGGGTTATTGTTTCGATAAGGTCAGGGATATTGTTATTGCATGACTGGAAAAGTCGGGTAATTTTGCTACAAAATACCTGTGGAACCCTGTGTACATGTCCGTGTGCATTGATTTGTGCCTGAATTCACTAGAAAAATGTTCATACATTGCAAAAGGTGCAGTTTTGCAGCATGACGTTTGCCAAATGCATTGACTGTTTTTGCTTGGCAGATAGTTATTTGGTCAATTTGCAAGGTAGTATAGTCGACTGATAGCTGTTTGCAGTGATCAGTATATTTCATTTGATTGTTTGTTAATGGTTAATGCTTTAATGTTATGCTTGCATGCAAGACTGCTGGTTTGATTATGCATGAAATGACGAATTATTTCTAGATAACATAGCATGAGCATTTTGATTTGATTGCGCATTTGAGTTAGCATTATTATTGCCGTTATTAGTATCGTCATCACTTTATTATACTCAAAGCAGCTGTTGGTGAAAACATGTGTGGCCAGTCCAGTGTGTCGGTTTGCCCAATTGAATTTTCAGTCTCATGACTCTTAAATACTGTTTAGTAAGTAAGTAAGTAAATTTAATTTATAAAGTGCACAATGTTGGCGAGAAACTCACCGAATATGAGGCGCTGAGGTGAGGGGTGAGGTGGGGACTAGAGATGGCTATAGGTTGAAAAAAGAATGCTTTGATTTGGCGACGGAAGGAAGCTGTTGAACATGTCCTGTTTGACATGTTCTTTCTTAACCAGGCCAACTCAGCTTGGCCATCCCTTTGCGGGTTGATGCAGTGAATACCAGTGACAGTAGCAGCATAAAAGCCACACCGTGCAATGCACTAGCTCTATATCTGCAGTCTTGCAGTGTGAACTGGTGTCTAAGGAAATGGAGATCAGCACCGCCATATGGGTCTTGCGTGTCGCTAAGGACTTTGCGATTACTTTACATTTGATGCTGTATTTATTGTACATAATAGTATATATTGTATGCACAGTATTGCTTTGCTTGTTATTTATATGCAGAATTGTTGTTCTACAGCCTATTAATTAATTATGCATTAATCGTGACTGTTTTGTAGTGTCGGTTGTGTTTTTGTATGTGTGTGTTTGCATCGTTTTCTGTGTGTTTAATTGTCCGCTATTTGATCGCGCAAATTTCACACTGCTGTCTTAACCACACTGATATATGCAATTGCGAAGACTGTTCTTCCAAATCGTGCATTCTAGTAAAGCGAGACCAGTCTTTGTTTATTTACATTTCGAGATTGTTCTTAGTGTAGGGGTGGCGTTGTGTACCTAATAGGGTGTCTGTGTGAGTGTTACTTGTGTACAACATGTCTTCAGAAGTTACAGATTTTTTTGATGAAAGTTTTTGTACACGTGGAGCAGAGCCCCCTAATATATCGGGTAATATACATGGTGGTGCATATAAAGTGGAACTTTCGCACGCAAGCTTTACATAGATATTTGCTCAGTTGTGTTTTCAAAAACGATTATTATTAAAGATAGTGTGGTCACGTTGAGCACTTTTGATAGTTATGTAAGTAGCTTAGTGCTGTTGATCGGTTGCATTACCCGGGGTAGCTTTCTGCAAAGAATGAAAATGAAAAGCAAGTTGTTTTGTTCCACTTTGTTTTGCACAACCCCCTACATTCTGCAGTGTTTCGTCTGTGTATACTGAGTGTATGACTTTTGTAACTTTCAATCAAATGTCATAGAGCAGGCTCGTAGTCAGACTTTTCCAAAGGGCGGTTTGACTCCACTTCAAGGCACCCTCAATTAATCTGTGTAGCAGTTGGAGAGTGCTCTAAGCTCCCCCAGTGGAGTCGAGCATCTCCCAGGCTGCAAATGCATTTCTTGTGTGTTTTTAGCTCAAAAAAATCACATTGGATGGTGGAGTTTGGGGCTATTTCTATTCAACACTGGTTTCGGCTGACATAGGAGGGAGCTTCAGTAGAAATCATAATACCCCCTCAGGCTACGGGCCTATATAGTGGCTTTATGCAGTAGAACTCTCTCAGTGTTACTGTGTGCATGTGTGTCTGCAGCATTTGGCAGACTGCTGTAGTGTAGTCAATGTTTACAGCATTTTGTGTCAATCTGCGATCATGTTTTGGTGTCTAGATGTTCGTTAGAACTCGTTCAGAGATGTGTGCTTTAACGTAGCAAGTGTTTACTGGTGTTGTGATTTTAGTTAATACATGTTTCGATCATGCAGTTTGCTGATAGTGGTAAAATTGCCCAGGATCGTCACTTGAAGTTTGTCGTTCAAGATATCAGGGCATTTGATAACAGCCAAAGACCTTTTAATGTGTACGCAACAAATCAAATGAATTATTTGGCCCAGCTTTTTTCACAGTTCCGTCTAACCGTGCCCATATTCAGCCCCCGATTTTGAGTTCCAGCCTGTTAATTTTTTTGACCATCAGCCCGGCTAATTTTTTTCTGCTGGAACACCTGGCTTAATTTGCTGATTACATCAGCTAGATTTGCAAGAAAACTTTGAAAAAGTCTGACAAACAATCTACACGTATGATTTTATGAAGCCGATCAGACAATCTATTTGAGCTTTTCGATCCTCAAAATAGCCTTGGGATTTTTTTTCCGCCCAGCATGTTTATTTTGCATCCCGTCATGTCCATGTGAGTTGAGTATGTAGGCCCCATCTGGCACACAGTGTGAATTACGTCTCGTTGTGTTTGCATATTTGCCCTTGCAAACTTGTGCCTCAAGTCTTGCGCTTTGATCGTTAACAAGACAAAGAACGTTTTGTCGTTTTAGGCATTATTGTTTTTGTAGTATTAGTATTTTTGTAGCGGTTGATGTAGCTGCATTATAGCTAGAATAATGCGTAGAATTTGGATGCAAATGTTTTTTTGTGATTTGTTGAATTTTTACTAGTCTTAGTGACTTAGAAGCCGAATGCCAGTGTTTGCTATACGACTGTTTATACTAGAACTTTGAAGACGGTTGTGCTTTAAAACAATACTGTCCACAATAGCTATTCGTAGCAATGACTTGGTAACGTTTTAGTAGTTAGAGCTTTGATAGCAATGTTTGACAGACTGCTGATTTGAACGTGAAAAAGTGCAAAGAAAATTCCGTTACTGGAAAACAGTTGTTTCGTTTTTATTGTCACATCTGCAACTATACAATACGTGAGTTTGTTTCGTCGAGAAGAAAGATCATCTCTTTTTTAATCCATTTCTCTTAAACTGACATCCACTAAGAACCAAGTCTGATTAACTTTTCTGGTTGTCCAAAAAGTGAACTAAATTATACCAATTAGAAAATTACTGATCCGTAAGGATTAAGAAAAAACACGTATTCATTTGCATTGCAGCTCGCTGGTGTTAATTAGTAATGTCCGGATTAACTTTGGTGTTATCTGCCATTTCCAATTATCTATCCGATAGATAATCGCAAATGTTGGATCTTAGAAAAAAAGATAATGCCGAAGTTAGACTCTACTTCATGTTTACAATTATCTTGGTATTTATTTTAAGAGAAAGTGTCAACCATACTGTTAATTCTACTTCTCGACGAAACATGAACTCTCATAATGTTCAGTTTTTCAGGGCAGGAGAAGTATAGTGCAATCCTGCAATTAAGTGTTACAAATTTTAATGATAAAAACATATGACCTGCCTATAAAAGTGGTTTAAACAATGACACGCATGCTCTTGGACAATGATCAGAGTTTAATTTTTAATTTAGGGCAATAGCAGCCAGTTCATCAAGTCTGGCAGCTGCTGTGCCAATGTTCCGATGTATATGTATTTTTTCCCCAACTACATTTAATGGAAGCAAAATATTGTTTGCCAATTTTTGTTGAGAATTTGTCTTCATAGTGTTTTGCCCCCATGTCCCCCACCAGAGCTCTCCCCTACCCACTGAAATACAATCCCCAGACCCCAACATAGGTTTGCGCTCACCAGATATGCCGGACCAATCCAAACTATACTGCTATGGACCTGTGATTGAAATAAAAAGACTAAACAATTAACTAATCATTACTTTTTCATAAGTTAACTATTAGGTTTATCACTTTAATCTAACATCGTCTTCCACCACAGTTTGGTTCTTTGTAGCCATGTCTCCACATTCACTCCAAGTTATATCTGCTCACCAAAGGACTATCTACTGTTATTAACATCAACAACTAAAAACGTTAATTACATAATTTGTTCTAAACATTATGTCACTATTTTATCCTGCAATTTAGAGTCCAGATTCACACTAACAGAATAATGAATTATTCTGATGAACACTGTATCATGTTCACTGCACTGTGATAAATGAACATCATAATCATCTAGTAAACAAAAATAACAAATGACATAAAACATTATTCACTTTCCATCAACATCACAAAGAAATCAAGGCCTAGAAATTGCCTGGTTTGGCCAAATTGATCCAAAGCTACTAGGAGAGCAACTGTTCAAATTATCAAATTCGCTGAGAAATAGTCAGAGGAAATGGTCCGGGCCGAAAAACTCCTGTCTGAACGTTTGACACTAGAGATATTCATTTACTGTGTTGCTAAAGTCATAATACATGTGTACAGAAATGCAATCTATTGGTCTATTGGGTTTATTGGTAGAACGATGAGTTTCCAGTCAGCAGCACTGTGGGTTAAAAAGATTGGTGGAAGTCAGCAAGAAGTTGCAATTTTCCTATAAACTGCTGCAAATTTCCAACAGAGGTGACGGGTGCTCAAAATATCATCTTTGCCCTTAAATCTCCCCTCCCTGCAAAAAACAGGATAGTAAATATGGAAGACTTCCAGCCCCAAACTGTGTATTTTGTGGAGAAATTTCTGGTGAGAAGAAAATTTTTCCAAGTTAAGGGGCAATATTGCCCCTCCTTCCCCCCTGCCACAACACCGTTTCCAGTAATTGCTTCTCCAGACTAAGGCAGGTTATCAGCTGCTGTTGTTGATGTTGCTATTTCTTCTTGCGTTCCTCTCTAATTCGCTCCAGCTCAGCAGCCTCAGCCTTCAGTTCTATGAGCGTCAGGTCAGGCACATAACGAAAATCATCCTCTTCCTCATCCGGCTGCAGAAAAAAACGCACGGTGACACATTAACTAGTGGCCACGGATGCTATGAAAATGTGGAATGGTTAACTTCACTGCCAAGGGGCAGTAAAAAGTAATAAAGCTAGCTATGGGGATCCGGGTGTATCACACCTGGAAAATGATGCAAAATATAGCTGAAAATCTGTGCAATTGCCAATTTGTTGCAATCTCACTACATCTGGTCATCAAAACCAAGTGTACTGTCAAGGGGGAAGGGGATAGTTATGGGTGTCCAATCCATGATGTGCCACACCAAAATATAGGTGCAAATCTGTGCAACTGCCAATCTGATGTAATTTGACAACATTGGGTTATCAAAAGCAGGACAGCATTTTAAAATGGGACAGAATACAACGTCAAAGCTGTATTATGCTCCATGACCACTGACATGTTGCCAGACATAAGTGAACACGCCCACGTTAATTCCAGCCAGGCATAATTCATCTACCCTGGAGGGACAGAAGGCTGAGTTGATCTTGGCGGTTGATTATGTTCCGACATGTTTTAACTAACAGCGAACCGATCATAGGTCAAACCCATCACCTCTTGATTGTAAGTCTAATGTTCTAACCAATGTGCCACCAGGACATTACAAGAAATTTGAGCTAATGCTCATGAGATGCGCGAAAGCTTATAGCAGTTACTGTTCGCAAACTGTCAGTCTATCTCCAGTCATCTCATCGCAGTTCATTCTTGGAGTGTGTGCTGCAGCCAAAGATCGCAAAAATCCAAAAAGGCTTATTTTGGAAGTTCAGGGTCTTTCAAAGTCATCGATGTTGATACGACTGAAAAGCTCGTCACTAATGCTTGTTGTGATAGGCAGCATGCTCATGCCTATCTACAACCGTTTTTACGAAAGACTGGCCAACAACGGTAAAATAACGACTTTTACCGGGATACCGCTCTTTGATACCCTCATGTGCAGGTTCCTTGAACGTAGAAAATCAAGACTTGAAAAGCTACGTCGAAAGCTACGTTCAATGCTGAAAATTTCATACGCAGCTTTCCATGTCTATCTCAATTGATTTCAGCACAATTCACTCTTGAAATATATATGTCTCGCAGCCCGAAATCACCAAAAATCCATTAAAAACCCCTATTTTGCATTCAAGGACATCCAAGGTCATTGAATTTGGTGGCAATCGAGAGCCAGTGTATGACTTTCTATTAGTGATTAATAGTAACCTAGATCCTATCTCACACCATTATTGAGATACAGCGACTTATTGGCTAAAATCACAAATTTTTCCCATCCCCTCTAACTTAGCACCGTAGTTCGAGGTGACCCCCTTCAAATTTATGGAAAAGCTTTACAGTTCCTGAAACTAGAGTCTTCCAGGCAGCCGATAATGAAGATTTGTTGATCCTAGCTTGCACCGTTTTTGACTGATCCACCCGTGTGACGGACGGACAGACAGACAGAATTGCGACGGCTAAGAAGCGCTGAAAGCAGTAGCTGCTTTTATGCATAAAAAGTGAAGTTCAACAGATGAAATAAAACAAACATTATATTACCGGTTTGATAGTCATTTGTACACCTGCTGGAATATTTGTCTGAAATAATTCTATCAATATTGGTGTTAATGTTGATGATAAATTCTCAATCTGCAAACACAGTGATATAAAAGTGTTAAACAAACAACAGCGGGTTACAGATCTATGGCACTAATGCTAAGTATCAATGATAGTGTTTTACAGAAAATAACGACTAATTAATCATCATTTTTCCAGCTCCATCACTGGTTAAAACGGTTGGGGGGAAAGTTGTAAGTTTTGACACAGCTGCAAATTTTCAACAGAGGAGACACAGGTGTTCAGAATTTCAATTAATGCTATGCATCTAAATTCTTTCTTTCAGCTGCAAATTTGTAGTTTTGGAAAAGCATTTTGGTCTGACAAAAAAGAGGTCAAAATTTATGGGGCCAAATGCCCCCTCCTGGCTCACTGCCATGCCGACATTGAATTGTCACACACCTATAGTCATAGATAAAAAGAATTTTGAAAGCTACCAGCCCTACATCAATTCTGAAACGGCGCTGGTTGTATAATGAAAGAACAGTGGGACATTGATCCAAAGATCTATCGAAATTACAACCAATTAATCAATCGCTTATTTGCTCAGTAAACACACGAACCAGTGAAAGTTTGCAACAAACATGTTACATGACATGCCAGGCACACTAGAGCACTTACAGCAGCCTAATTAAACTAAGGAAAGAAAACAATTTACGCAAGCACACCGACAGAATTACCTCAACAATTCGTTCGTACAGTGCTAAGTTGTACTCGGACTCAACGACGCTGCTCAGAGGCTTGTAGATGTGGATGCGTGACGTCCGTGCAGGAACTGGTAACCTAAACAACCAACAACGCAGCAAGCAGCAAAGTAATAGCTAGGGCCCGCAGTTTTCCATGGAAAATATTGCCAAATTTCGTGGGCCAGTTTGCAAAATTCCGTGGCTTACTGCGGCAACATTGTCCAAACTCAGCGGTTCACCATGCCCTTCCGTTTGTGGGTAAACTCAGCTCTATTCCATTCAAAAACTTCCGTCATTGTAGGCTGCCATTGTGATCAGTTATTCTAGCAACACACAAACAAAATTATTAGTATTTATTTAAAGTGCAATCAGTCAAAGTTGCATTGTCCTCGCTTCATACAATTTTGCCGCATTGCAATAGCTATTAGTAAGGCCCACAGTTTTAGGCAGTTCAGTTTGAACTTTTCCGTCTGATTTCATAATGAAATTGCATCATCAAGCCAACGATCATACTAATGGTTGGCTATTTTTTTCCAACTTTTTGCGAACATCTGCAAATATATCAAAATTTCCGTGGAAAAGAGCAAATTCCGTGGCTCGGCTCGAAATTCCACAGCCTGCGGAAAAATGTGGGCATTAGTAATAGCAGTAGTAATCACTGGTGTTGCAGCAGGAATGGTCGAGGAGGCAATGGCCCATCTCCCCCCCCCAAAAAGTGTATTTTGTCCAAAAAATTTTTTTGACAAAAATACCATTTAGAACTGAATATCTTCTATTTTCAAGAATTTAAATGCAGAATTCAAACTCTGAGGATACACAATCTCATCTTCAGAAATTGGCAGCTGAGTGTTGATAATTTCTAACGTCCTGTTCCCTACCTTTTAACGCACAACATCGCTGATAGTATGAGTAATATATGCGTCAATGCTTAGGTGCTGTCACCACCGCACTGCCATTGAGAGAGTCAAAGTGGTTCATTCGATCAATGTAGAGCAAGCGCCAAGCAGCTGCTGACCATGTATCAAACCGATAAGCTTGCGCAATGTTTGATAGTCACTTGACAGTGATTTAAACTCATAATCTTTTGATCACAAGTCTCAACATCCTAAACATTATGCTGCCAAGCCACTACCCGTACGCAAACAAGAAAAGCCTTGCTAACGCAATAAGAAACGTGCAACAGTGGTGCATGTTTGAAAGCCCAGTAAAACAAGATCTAAGTCAGTCGCCAGAGGGCACCAGACGAGCGGCAGCCAACGACGTATCAGCTAAAGATCGCAAACCTTTCCTACCCCCTCTCATTTAGTGCCTTCGCTTGGTGTGACGCACTTCGAATTTATCGAAAAGCTTTACGGTTCCTGAAACTAGAGTCTTCCAAGCAGCCGAAGGTGAAGATTTGGTAATTCTAGCTTGCACCATTTTTGACTGATGTGATGGACGGACAGACAGATGGACAAAACAGACAAATTGACAGACAGAATTGCGATGATGACATGTGCTACAGCAGTAGCTGCTGTTGTGCGTAATAAAACTGGTGCCAACTCACGCGGAAGCGTCCAGCCCAAATGTGTCGCTGATATTGTGGATGTATCTGGCAAAAGATTCAAGGACGGCAAAGTCGTAGCCTTTCAGCTGGATCCTCAGCAAATCGTAAACAGGAACTGCATTAGGATCGGCTTCCTGCCAGTAACAAGCTGTATAAATGTTCATACGGTGTAAACATTCTCAAAAATGGACCGACAATCAATGACTTGCCATTCTAAAACTTGTAGGAAATCAAAGAAAGGCTCATGCACATACCTAGTAAAGTAAGCAGAATGTAAAAGCAATAAAAATATGTGAATTTAACAAAGTCAAAATTTGCACAATTCGACTTCTCAATCTATGATCTACCTTGTAAGAAAATAGATGTTCTTTGACATGGTCTGTCCATTTGATCGTCTGCTTGTTCGCTGAATAACTCAAAAAATTACAAATAAACTTTTATGAAATTTTATGGAAAAGTTAAACATGGCTGAAGCAGGAATTGACTAGTGTTTGGTGGTGATTCGGAATCTTTTATGGATTTGGGGCCAAGATTATTTGCCAGTAGGAGATAAAGCATAAAATGACAATTTGCACAGTATGTCATCTCAGCAAGTTATGAATGGCATTTAATGAAATTTTACACTGTGGTAGAGAGTGGCCTGAGGAATAATCAGTCACATTCTTGATAATGCAGTCCAGGATCTGGATCATATACACGCAGAGTTTGCTGTGTTTCTCAAATAGCAGCATTATCCTTCGCAATCAACATCAATCTAAACAACCAATTAATCTGTTAGCTAAAAAAAAACAGTACGTACATGATCACCAGGTGATTCTGTTAAATACTCAGGTAATGGAACTGCCGGCTCAGGCAGCCGTCTGCAACATTCCAGAGCAAAACCCACCTCACTTAAAGCATTTGCACATGTGCAATAAAACAAACCAAATATAACAATAACTACAATAGCACAACCTATTATATTGTATTGCAATATATGCAAACCCCTTTACGTAATACAAGTTCTCTGAAAGTTTATAGAAAAACCATCTGCTTCAAATGTAAGTAAGTAAGTAAGTAAGTACGTGCATATTTAAAGTGCACAATGACAGCCAGTGGCCGAATCTGAGGCACTTGGCTGAGCCGCTAGGAGGAGCAGTAGGCCTGCTGGAAGCAGTGAGTTTTAAGGAGGCAACAGAAAGTGTCTGCAGAGGTAGAACTACAGATGCTAGAGGGTAGTGAGTTCCAAACTGTGGGGGCTGCAATGCTAAAACCGCGGGAGGCAAAGGTTGTGCAAACACGTGGAACCGACAAAAGATTGGTATTAGCAGAACGCAGGGAACGTGTGGGAGTGTGATAATTGAGCAGAGAACGTAGGTAAGCAGGTTGAGAGGAGTTGAGAATGTTGTATGTCAATGTGGCAAGTTTGAATTCAATGCGTTGATTAATTGGGAGCCAATGCAGATCCTCGAGAATATCAGATGAGCGAGTACCACGAGGGACAGTGTGACTGGCAACAACTCTGGCAAGTGTATTTTGGACGCGCTGAAGACGGTTGATATTTTTCTGAGTGGTGCCGAAAAGAAGAGAATTAGCGTAGTCTAAGCGAGAGCAGACCAGGGAAGAAGCGACTGTGATAAACAGTTAACTGCCAAAAACCAAACAAAACAGACATATTTTCACCGCACATCTTCTCTAACAGATGCGGAATTTGACGTTAATTAATAACATTTTTCTGTAAAAAATGTAAACTGTTTAGCTTGAAGTGTACTTTTTTGGAATTCTTATGCAAGACTTTTTACAAGTCTGCCCCATGAGCCAAAAAGAAACAGATGCAAATATGCAAAAAAATGAAACAATAAAAAACAAAAAAAGCAGAGAACTGTACTGCATGCTTCTTGCAGCTTTCAAGTATCACAGGCACATGGTAGCGCAGCCCTGTGTTAACGGTGACCAGTTAAGTCAATGGAGAATGGCAAAATTCGACCTCGCGCAGATCTGAGACCCATCAACCAATCGACACAAAATTTGAAAGAAGTGATTACGTCCACGAGACGACCCCCGTGCAAATTTCATGCAAATCCGTCCATTGGGGGCTACTCAGCAAATGGGTGAAATATAACGAAAATTTTTCTAGTATATAATACCTTTATTGTTGACTGACCTACAGGTCAGACCGCCCGGCGGATTTTTATGCGCGATGGCTCGGACAACGCAGCCTCACGCAAGGGTCAAACTTTTTCGGGAACCAAAATTTGAAGTTAATATCTGAAAAATTTCCTTAAAGTTGAAAATTGGGCCCAAAAACAGACAGAAATTTTCGACCACAAACGCTCCTGTATAAAAATTTCACCTATAAATGGCCCCTGACAGTTAGATGATGTGATGGTGAGTGATATCACCTTTTTTCTGATTTTTGCTGTTTTCGATGTGTCCCTCATTGCATGTCACCATTAACAAGTGTATAAACTGATGTTTTGTACACTGTGTCCCAAAAAAACATCCCCAACATTTTTAACTGTAACTTAAAAACCGATTATCGGATTTTAATAATTTTTGGTACGAATATTCCTGACACAACTTGCCATCAAATGACCATTTAGTTTTCCACCTCACCTAA
>Ga0209367_1007913_pt1 | contig 14595 bp, 10 predicted proteins | sample WorMetLIZISLAND2_FD_187412 | JGI IMG/M metagenome (GOLD analysis project Ga0209367, IMG submission 187412) | Marine gutless worms symbiont microbial communities from Max Planck institute for Marine Microbiology, Germany - Olavius geniculatus... ... | reverse complement strand
GGGGTCTGGGGGCGGAGCCCCCAGCGGGGTGCAGGGGCAGAGCCCCTGGTGGGGGTTCAGGGGGGCGAAGCCCCCCTGAAGCTGAAAGCTTTTTGCTTCTTGAACGTCCCACGGAGCGGCAAAACTTTAAGATGTCTAATTCGATTCGACTCAGTCTAACGTCGCAGTGCAAAAGGCTCAAACTTTTGGGGGAGCAAGAGCTATGGCCTGCTGTCCCGTGCCAAAAGTTGGGGGAGCAGCTGCTCCCTCTGCTCCTCCTGTTCCAACGCCCATGCATATCATGCAACTTTTGAAAAACTGTTCTTCAGCCTTTTGATAAAAGGTTTTGACATCATTTGATTTTTTCATTGTAAATTTGCATTTAAAACGTGACATTGTATTATTGTAAACATTTTTTGTAGTTTTATGAAACTCTGTGTAACTTTTTATGATTGAATCCGATTGTCGACAGTGACAATTTCAGTGGGATAAACGTCGTACAATTTTTCGGAAACTGTTTTCTGTTCCAAACCTGCAGACGTTGCACACAGCTGGCTCAGTCGCTAGCACCGTGTTACTCTCGCGTTATTTGGCCTTGGAGGGTTTTGGAATTAGAGGAATAATGCACGCAAAAAACCACATGTGTACGCTTTATCTTGTCTGGCGCAGTGATGTAGTCGATAGTCCGAGTCCAACTGCAAGTCCCATGAGCTCGACGATTCAGAAGTTCATAAAAGTCCGTATTCACAATTTCACCATGCGGCGAGCAACAACAACGCAAAGTAGAACGCTAGAATTGGTCACTTAACATTCAGTGATTCTTACGCGCGACATCACGTAATGCTAAGCGCGTCTTAGCCATCGTCGAGGCGTCCGTCCGTCTGTCCATCCGTCCGTCACACAGCGGTATTGTGTCAAAACGACGCATGCTAAGAGCACAAGATCTTCACTGTGGGCTGCCTCAAGAACAAGGACTCTAGTTGATCGTAACAACATTTCGCGCCCGTGGGTGAAGGGGTTCCTCTCGAACGAGGCCGTCAAAGAGGGGTACCCCCTTTAAAAGACGTTATTTTCCGCTATTGGCTTGTTACAGTGTGAAAACGGTTACAGTTAGGTACAGACTTGCTGCATAGCAGCATATCACTGGCGACTGGCTTTTTGGATTTGTCAACATCGATAACCTTATTGAACAACCTTGAACCCCTAAAAGAAGGGTTTTGTTGAATTTTTCGCAATTTTTGGCTGCAGCGCACATTTCAACAGTGAATTGCGACGAAATGGCCGGATATAGACCAAGACAACCTGTGTATGTAATTTTCAGCATTGAACGCAGATTTTAGCTGTCCAAGTCGCGACCCCCTAGGTTTAAGGAGACCTGCGCAGGCGGGCGTCAAAGACGGCCACCCCGCTAAAAAGTGGTTATTTTACCACTATTGGCTGGTGTAGCGTTAAAACGGTTGCAGATAGGCACAAACATGCTGCTTATCATAACAAGCAATAGTGACAAGCTTTTAGTGGTGTTAACATCGACGACCCTGAATGACCTTGAACCCCAACAATAAGTTGTTTTAGTGTTTTTTTGCAATTTGTGGCTGCGGCGCATGCAGATTTCAAGAGTGAATTGCGACGAAATGGATGGAGATAGAACAAGACAACCTGCGAACAGGAACTGTTAGGCTGTCGCGCGTCTCATGAGCTTTTCTCAAATTACTTGTCATTATTTTTGTCACTAGCGCGTCAGTCGGTGTATGCATGCTTGCATTGTAACCTATTGGCGTTTTTCTTATTGGCCGAAACGGAAAATAGGCTATATAGCGGTACCGGGGGTTGGGCAACTTTGGGGGGAAGGTACTCTCTATGTACGAGCGCTGTACCGTATGTTTGATGCAATCGTTTTGATTCCGATCACACGTTGACCAATATTTTGACCAACTCAAGTCGGTTTGTACTAGAGAGCACAACGACAACGTTTTTTTTGCAAATAAATCTATAAAATTACCGCGAACTTTTAAGTTTGATTGCATTGCTATAGGCCTATAGTTCAACACGAAACTGCTTCACTCGTTGCTGACTTAAGGTGCGTTCTCACTGCGCGCGTTAAAGCGCGTGACGCGCGTCGTACGAGCGTAGACGATCTCAATTGACTGTTCAATTAAGCCTTAATCCAAGCGCTACATCATCCTAGAAGAGCGGATACATTTGAGATCGTCCACGCGTTAACGCGCGCAGTGAGAACGCACCTTTAGCGTCACTGTGCTTCTTTATATACTTGCGCTGTTGCAGCTTCTGGTTTATTGTTCGGCCCTCCTCATGGGCCGCATTACTGGTCTATACCCGTTGTCCGTCTGTCTCTGTTCGTCTGTCCCGCACGGGTCCTATGTCAAGCTAGAAAGAAAAGACGTATAGAAAACCAAACTTCGTCTGAATGTTTCCCAGGGCAATAGTAAGTGATATCATGGTAGACCAGTTACTGTCACCTCAGAGGGTCAAAGATCGAGATCACCAGACGTCAAAAATTTTTCGAAAAATAACGCATTATATCTCGTAAGTATTTATGTGGTGGCGCGTGCTAGCCGATGGCGCACTAGGCGTTGGAAGGTAAAAGCAAACTTTTAATTAAAATCAAAAATAAGCAAGTGATGTATGTACACAGCTATAAGCGGACGGTTGTCGGTACTAGGTTAACAGACAATCTTCGCTTGTTGATAGCTGTGACGTACGCTGCAGAAAGCTGGTTGAGCGGGCCAATCAGTGGCTGCGGCGGCGTCATTGTCACCATGGCGACGCTGACGTCACGATGACGGTGAAGACGTGCGAAACGATGACGTGGATGTCACGTGACACGAGTCAGCTGAGCGGCGCCGTTGCTGAGTCCATGATGACGTCAAAAAGTGTCCTGGACGGCGCCGACACGTACTATCTACGCGGACTCAGGTATTAAATTACTAGCTGGCTAAGTGGCGTAACGGCTACGACGCTGGACTTACGATGAAAAGGTCGTGAGTTCCACTCCCGGTTGGGTAACTTATGCCCCCTCCCTCTATTCACTGGTTGTATTTTATAACCAAGTAATTTTTTGTACAGGAATGCATTATTTCTGCACATTAAAAAATCATCTGGGGAGAGGACACAGCGTTCTACCCGGACCCCAACTCTGACCTTCCGCCGCTTTGTCTAGATCCGCCACTGGCTGAGACGTCAGCAATAATTACTAGATGAAGGTTGTTTTTTTCGTGAATTTGTATAACTTATTATGACGCCGCGTGTCTGCGAGCAGGTTGTGGTTAGTGCCATGTCCACACAGCAACAGCAGCAGCAGCAGCAGTAGCAGGCCTACAACTGGCGTTCCTCGTAACACTGGTGGTCTGCTACAGACGCTGCACTGTACGGACGTCGTGCCAGAGCGGGGCGACCACATACAAGATCTCATCGCTCGACTCAACAAGAAGATTCAGCACAAACACATCAAAGGTGGACTGGACCTCGCACGACGAATTTATGACAAATCACTCGCTAATGGCCCGTTTACACGATCGAGCAAACATCGAGCAAACGTCGAGCAAATGTATTCAAAATACACGTGCTAATTACTCGACGTTTGCTCGACGTCTGCTTGATGTTTGCTAGCATAGGGTTGTAATTGGAAGGCCTATATAACACGTGATCAGCTGTGGGCTAAGCCTAAGCCTACATTTGAGCCAGGAGGTGGGGTTCCATCAGGTCTGCTTGACGTTTGCTCAATGTTTGCTCGATTGTGTGAACGGGGTATAAGGCTCCTGCTCCATTAGCTGTAAAAATGTAAAGGTGGCGAGCAGTTTTTTGCATAAATTAGTTGTTAATTTCCGAGGAGTTAACTATTAAATATTTTGAATCGTGACTAGCTAAATTATAAGGAAAAATCTGGTGCAGGTCAGACATTCATAGTATCAGTTTCGTTTTTACGCGCGACAGCAGCTACTGCTGTAGCGCGTTTTAGCCATCGCAATTCTGTCTGTCCGTCCGTCCGTCTGTCTGTCTGTCCCTTACACGGATGAATCAGTCAAAAACGGCGCAAGCTATGATCACCAAATCTTCACCGTCGGCTGCCTGGAAGACTCTAGTTTCAGGAACCATAAAGTTTTTCCATAGTCGAAGGGGGTCACCCCGAACGAAGGCGATAAATGAGAGGGGTAGGAAAAATTTGCGATTATCAACCAGTATTGGAATTCATGCACTGGCTATAGCGCTAAGCGTCATCCGCCGTCGAATCTAAATGAAACATCGATGTGAGCTTAAATTTCGTTCGCACCGGGCTTTCACACATGCATCGCTGTCGCGCGTTTCCCTTTGCGTTAGCTGGGTTTTTTTGTAGATCATTATTAGCGCCCCACTAATGCAGGGCCAAAAAGGTCTCAAGGAAAATTTTGCTGAAGGCATGTTTTGTGATGAGCTTTCAAAGAATAAATGCAGTTGTGTGGGGTGCGCGCATATAGGAAGATTGCTGACGGTTGAAACGGTTGCCATGCCCGTTGCCAAGACCAACCACGTCATCAGTCACGTGACGCGTTGGCATGACAATGTCGACGTTGACAACGCGTACGCTTTCACGCTGCGCGTTTTTACGCTCACAGATCAGCGGCATCAGCATCTGAATCTACATCATCTTACTCATCATCATCATTATCATCAGCAGGCGGCGCTGCAGCTTCAAGGGTCTCACAGACCGGTTCTAGGTTTGTGGCATAAATGTTAAAAACATTGATTTGCAAATTTAAAAAAAAACCATTAAAACATGTTTTTTACTTCTATAAAAAACGTTATAAAACGTGCATAAAACATGAAACTGCAGATGTTTCCAATCGCTACCCTTTGCCATTATGCACGCAAAGAATATCTAACTCGGATAGTTAAAAACGAAAACCTACCATGTGTAAAGACTAAAAACCGGAATGTACTAAATGTACAAATCAGAAACAGCTGAACGCAATTTGCCAATAAAAAATAAATAATATTTATAATTTTGTACGTTTATGTTTTTACAAGAACAAAAAACACGACATTAAAAAGCACAAAAAACATTTTTTTTAAATAGAAAAAACATAAAAACATGTTTTTTAAATTTATATAAGATATCTATGTTTGTGGTGCTAATGGCCAATTCTCACCGACGCGACTCAACTCAACTCATTCTGTAGTGATGAAACAGTCTCGTCGCTTCGAACAATATTCATTTCTGCATTACGTGTCGTGGAAAAAAACAAGACACCGAACTTTTTTCGATAATAACCGCGCAGGAGTTATTTTTTGACAAAAAGTTCGGTGTTTTAAGCGAAATCGCTTTACTGCAAGCCATTTCTTTTTGGCGTGATTTGTCGTCTGGCAAACTCATGCATGGTACACCCTGCTTGAACCTTACAAAAGATTTGCATGACATTTTAGGTACACTTGCTAGTCCAATAATACACTCTGACCGTAAGGGAGACTATAAGTAAGTAAGTAAGTAAGTAAAATGTAAATTTATATAGCGCATATTGTTAAATTAACCTTTAATGCGCTTTGATTTGACATATTTGGCGTCGAAACTTGCAGCCAAAACATGGAAATTTTTTATGCGAAAAATTGTAACTTTGTCACGGTGGTTGAACTAACTAACGTCTTACAATGTTTGACAATCATGAAAGTGTTTTTCAATACACAAGGACATTTAAGCTGTGACTAATCAAAAAAACAAAATGTAGAAATTGTTCAAAAAGTATACATATTTGGTGTCTATTAGATGATGTATTTGAAAAGAGTGTCACTTTTTGGTCCACCGTGTGTACTCATGTCTTTCCTGCTGTCTGTTTGTCTTTGTGTTTGTTTGTCTGTACGTCTCTGATGGGGTGTTTACGCGATCCAGCAAACGTCCAGCGAACATCCAGCAATTCACGTGTATTTTGAACACATTTGCTGGAAGTTTGCTGGACGTTTGCTGGATCGTGTAAACACTGTATGAGTTTTATCGGTAGCGCTGCATCTTGTGCTTTTGATCGGCTCTGTGCAGTATCTCTGATTACCACCGCTGTAATCTCCCCACGGACTTTCCCTCACCTCAAGTCACATTCGTCATTTCGCCGACGTGATCCAACATGTTTTTGCTTTTTATTTGCTTCAGACAGCGTTTAGGCCTTGCGTGTTTACATCATTCTGTCACCGTATGTTTTCGAATATTACTTCATTATGACGCTTCCTTAAAACGATTTGTAGCATACTTATCGCGAAAAATAAAATGAATTTAGAAACAGTAATAATGATAGCGGCAAGAAATGTAGAGCAGTTGGCGCTGAGTCAAAAAGACAAGACGCAAATATTTGTCTTAACTTTATCAAGTAGGTTTATTTTGGAGTTTATTAATCTCACCTTTCCCTGACGGTTTAAGGACCCCCCCATCTAACACAATGTGTTGCTGGACCCCACATTGTGTACCTGCTAAATGGCATTGAAATCCGTTGAACGGTTTAAGCACAGTGTTGCAGACGGCAGACAAACGACCGACCGAAGACCACGCTAAAAAGAAAGGTGTAACGATAGGCGGAAACGCTAAGCTACAATTTTTGGCGGAATCGCTTTGGCGAAAGCTTAAAAATGTAATATCAGTGACGCTAAAACAAAAGCTAGTTACGTGCAGCAGTAACAAAGCAGAAAATTGGACATAAATTTACGTGTTTAATGCGGTACTGGGTTATATCTTGTTTCTGCTGTGAAAGGAATGTTTGTGGTCAGAATAAGCTTAGTGTTTTCAAGCGGGCGCGGTATTTTACTGTGTGGCTCATAGGAGTGGAAGACGTGGCACCTCAGCTACGCCGCCTGGGAACGGACAGCGTCTATGAGGACTATGAATGTCTAATCGATAAAACTAATACTTGGCTGCGAGACCAGGTCGACATTACTGTCGTCAATCTACAGTCGATACTCGTACAGAAAGACCTCACAGGTCCGTGGCTTGCTCGGCTGATTATGCAGTGTATACATGAGGCGATCGTCGCCGCAACCGGCTGTTCCACAGTTGCGCCGAACGCTTGCGGCGACGATCGCTCCGTGTATGCAGTAAACCATAGTCCATAAAAACGTGCCACTTTTGTTTTTTGAATAGCTTCGTGAAACATTGGCCGATTTTAATATTTTTTTGCACGCGACATCAGGAACAAACTTGACGCAAGGGACTGTAGTTTTGGCCATCTCACTTTGATAATGTCGCTACACTACCTTGTGAAATGCAGAAGTCGTTAGTTTGGCCTTTCACAACAATTAATTCATACTGGATAGCGCACGCGTCGGCTCAGAAATGACTAACTGAAAAGCGACAAACACGATCAGCAACTATTGTATTTCCAAAAGTCACACATCACATCATCTTTATTACAGCATGTACTCAAAATTTCCTTCTCCAGCGCGAATGCAAGCGGCAAACGTTGACACCACTCGCAAACAACAGGCTCAACAACCTGCATTTCACAAGGTAGTATAGCGACAGTATTAGAGTGAGGTGGCCAAAACTATAGTCGCTTGATTCGAGTTTTTTCCTGATGTTGCACCCCAAAAAATGTTAAAATTGGTTTATGTTGCACGAAGCTATTCAAAAGATATAAGTGGCACGCTTTTATGGACTACGGTTTACATTAGTTGCAGCAACAGATACTATGCAAAAACGTTGTCTAAAACTACGGAGCATTGCCATGTTGTAAACGTCGTTTTCTGATAGGCCTAATTTTAGTAAGTTTATCATTGATTATAAGCTACAGTTTTTTGTCGTTTATTGATAAAGCCACCAAACGTCAAAAGTGGGCTTTTATCTTTCGTGATGTGGTAGTAATTTCCATAACAAGAAATATTCGTTGAACTGCTGGTGTTTCATCGGTATAAGTTTATTAATTTATTATTGAACATATTTACTTTGTTTATATTTGTCGCATTTGTAGTCAAACATGACTGTTGTAAGTAAGTAAGCAAACAAACAAGTGAATAAAACTTTTGTTGCATAAAACAAATGACGTCAGCGCAAAGACACAAAAAGTAAACATCCAAAAGCTATAAAAACGTAAAAAGACAATGTTTGCACCTGTGTTGTAAAGTGCCTCCTGATAACACTGCAACGACTACGGACGAGCAACAACAACAACGACAACGACAACGTCAGCTAGGTAGCAACTGTTTCTACACGATGCCGGGCCTATGTAGCACGGACACGGTAGAGTTCTTTCGCATCGTCCGGCTAGTCTACGTCAAACCGTCGACCTCTCCAGTCGGTGATGCCAACGTCGACACTTTACCGCCTTCTATAGTCTACCCCATCAGCTACGAGACATTCGTGCCAGAGTTGGTACAGAAGCAGGAGCACGCGTCATCAAGCATAGCATCCTCATCATCATCATTGACAGCAGGCAAGTTACACGTCGACAGCATGTCAGATACACTCGCCAAAGTGGACGCCTTCATGCAACACTCCGGTACTTATACGTATTTATATTAGGGCTATTTATATGCATGACTATCTGTCTATTTGTCTATTTTCTGCGTAGTTTATTATTTTATTCATGACTTATTTGAATAAAGAAAATAAATGTACAAAACTGCAGTATGTACGTCGTGTGTTAACGGCGACATTAGAGGAGTTATGCGTCGAAAACCACAAAAATTATAAAAGGATGATTTTACCCGCATCACATCGATGTGATCTTGAATAATATAAATGTACAAAACATCAGTTTATACACTTGTTAACGGCAACATGTAAGGACTTGCACATCGAAAACAGCTAAAATTACAAAAGGTGATATTATTCAGCAGCACATTGACACACAGTCAGTGTGATGCGGGCAATATCACCTTTTGTAATTTTTGCTGTTGTCGATGTGCAAGTCCTTAAATGTTGCCATTAACAAGTGTATAAACTGATGTTTTGTACATTTATCATCCGTAACGTCTATACTTTCTATATAATCAGTCAGAATCATTCCAGCCGAGACTATAAGCGTAGTATAGTGATGCACGGTATCAACAATTCCGACTTATACAAGTGCGGAGTTAACTGCAGAAACACCAACATCCAATGTCGTCAGCCATTTGCGCGTGAATGGTCCATTCAACTGATCTGAGCTTATTGAACAATGCTAAAATCATGACGAATTGATCTGATGTAAATATCACAACTAAAAAGCACAATGACAGCTGGGAACTACCGGTTATATATAGACAGCCCTTCTATACTGTTGAGCCACGACTCAAATTCAAATGGTCTCGTAGCAGGGGAGAATTGCCCAATCCCTTAATTTTCGTTTGTGAGAAAATTCTCGGTAAATTTTTTTTTCAAATATATTAAATTTGGGGCAGAAAATCCCCATTTTTGAGAAATTTAAGAGCAGCATTAAAATTCTAACATTTTCGCTACAGTATAGCGAATATATCTGTAGCTGCAGTCTGTCGAAAAATTAAAACTTTACTTCCTGTCCCCCCTCGACATTCTTAACAAACAACCCCGCAACACCACTATATCGCACAGCTTCACACTGGACTATCGCAGTCAGTCGCAGATCGTGACCGGAAGTGGGCGCGGCCCCTTGCGGCGGAATACGGAATCTCCCCATATACAGGCTGCGGGCACCTGTAGGGACCGAGAAGGCAATTATATAGCACGTCGGTGAGATCGTCGGCTGAAGTGTACTGAAGCGAGTGCGCATTGCAGACCGACTGTATTCAGGCCGGCGACGCGCGTAGTGAGTGAAAGAGTTCTACGCAGAACTGCTTGAACGGATGCACCTAAGCGTCAGATTGCGAATGTCAGAATGCACAGTGTGCACTGTGTGAAAAAAATAACGTAACGGATCTGATGTAGACTTCATGACTAATACCCCGTTCACACGCTGAAGCTGCAGGCTTGTATCGCGCACTCATCGAGCTGGCTTGATGAGCTAGTGCTTGAGTTATCAAACATGTTTGATACTGCAAGCATTCATCCCGCTGGTTTGACAAGTTGGCTTGATAAGCACTCCTCAAGCCAGCTCGACGAACGTTCGACGAGCTGGTTCGTCATGATCCAGCTTCATCGTGTGAACAGGGTATAACTTGCAGCGCCTGTAGAGTTGCGGCGCTAAGTGACGACAGACAAAGAAAGAACAGACACAAATCAATTATCGGCAAATTATCAGAATAAGCCAACTGCGAAGCTCTATAGAAAATACTCTCAAGTCTCGAGCACGAAAAAAACAAGAGTAAAGAACTATAGTGTCACTTAGTGTGTACAAATATACGGGCCGACTCTATACGACGTACACGGCTTATATACGTCGGCTAGGCCTATACCCGGCATAATCATAATGCACATTCGCCGTCATCATTGTGCGGATTCTGTTTCGCATTCGAGATATGAAGTTTATACAGCGCTGCGTCATAGATCTGTTATCTGGTAATTTCAGGATTATTTCCCGGCTGGGCTGCGGAGACTGCATGCGGAGGCGGCGCGAATCACGAATATCCGCTAGCGTACATATGCCATACGCACTGCAAGACAGGGGGCGCGGTCCGCTGAACCGATTATATGACATCTTGGGTGGTATTACGTCACCTTGAATGGTTCCTTGGGTGGCAAAGTCTTTCACATAATAAACCGAAACCGAGTATCAGCTGACAAGAATACTCAAAATTCCGAGAGCAGCGTTCAGATTCCTACAGCCCGCACCGTTTTCACGACATCAAACATTTTTAGAATTTGAGTTAACTGCAAGCTCTTAGAATGATAATCAGCAGCAGCAACATGGGTTTAATAGCGTCCACTGTAGTGTCGTCGTCGGGGCCCCTCCACTACTGACCACCACTTCCTATATATCACCCAAGGTGTCCGCACCCAAGGAACATAGAAACCACCCAAGATGCAGTCTGAGGATATACCGCTCTGAACGATGACAGCTTGGCCATTGGGTCAGGATGCTGAGATAAGCAGCGCGCCGTCTTGGTATTGTCTCAATACTTCAGTGTTTTGATGTGATCTGTCGACTAGCTAACGCCAGTTATAGCGCCACTGATCGCGCATTGGCTCGGCGGGGTAACGACGGTAAAGTGCTCACGGTCGATAGGTCGCTGGTTCAACTCCCGGTCGGGTCGCTATCAAATGGTGAATAAACTTCAGTACGTAAAGTGTCGACTGAAAACCTGAAGTGCAAAATGAAGAAGCTAAAGATATAGAATGCAATCGAAAGGTGTCCGAGCGTGGCCAGCGCGGAGCATGCAACAGTCAACTTACGCACGCAGACTGAATCAAGATCAGTATAATGCACACAGTAGCCGCTGGCCAGTTCACACAGCAGTTAATTTGCCGCTGAAGCCACGCACATCCCTATTCCTCCCCATCCTCTCCGCCCCCTGTTGACTCTTCCGTGATACTTGTTAGTCATAACTGGGTGCGACGCAACACGCAATCGAGAGATTGACTCTAGGTGGTCGATATCGATTGATCGTATACAGTTGTTATCTGTGCCGTTGCATCTAGCGTGCGGACACGAGGTCCGGCATGGGGCGACAATGCGATGTCGATGCGACTGCATATAAGCCTACCGCTACTATCTTACGCAGGAGTGGGGTCCCATGCATTGGCTTCTGTCCCCCAAATCTGGAACCAAAGTCGGGTGCAACTTCCCCCCAGTTTTGGGCTGAGGTTCCCAACAATTTCTGACTCAAGTTTTTCCCTCAATTTTCGGCTTCTTTCCCCTCTGTGGAGAACGTTTTGTTAAGGGTGTAGTTTGCCCGGTGAAAAATAAGGGGAAAATGAAAAATAGGGACAATTTTGTTAAAGGTGCAAATTTGAAAAAAGGGAGAATAAAAATGGGGGAAGTTTTGTTAAAGGTGTAGTTTTCCCAGTGAAAAATAGAGGAAAGTTTTGATCTACAACCTTATCGAAATCCCCCCTATTTTTCACTGGGCGCAAGCTGCACCTACCAGCTATAGGGATAGAAGCCACTGGTTTCATGTCTTCTCTGTTTACATTACACGAACTCCAAGTTGTGTTGCTTCATATGCGTGACAGAGTGAGAGATTTGTGCGTGGTTGTGACCGATGGCACAACAATTTCTTCTTCAATGGGAACCTATCGCCTTCGCCTTCCACCTTTTCTTTCCGTTGCCTCCCTTCCCTTCTTCGATATTCCCAAAGCTCTCTACGCCTCTCCGTCTTGTCCCCCTTCCCTCCTTCTCCCCGCGTATCTGGGACAGAAATCCTCGGAAACATTTAACTGCATGCATGGTAACTATGGCTAGTGTTATAGTCAGACGTCATCAAACGACAGAAAGACGTCTTGCTACTAAAGTAATCCTGAATTCTCCAAAATGGGAGATTTTCCCCAAATGTTGTATTTTTGGAAGAAAATTTACGAACAGGCTAAGATTTAGGGGCAATCGCTTCCCCTCCCCCTCCGACACGATGCCACTTGTACAAAGAAGAAAGCAAGCTACTGCAAAACACAATTTTTGCCATCTCATCGAACATTTAAACGACATGAATCTTTGTATAGTCGCAGCTGATATCTAAAAGCGACAATGCGAAGTGGTGAAATGCGGACCCTACAAATGAGTATATAGACCTAGACACGGAGCGATGGGTCTACAGCTAAAGCGTCACAGTTGGAGCTATACAGACGCGAGTCCCCTCTGCATCACATTCTATTGACATCAGAATGCGACGTCACGTTTCGTAAGAAGACGTCGCTTGTAGTTGTAGGGTAGCCTATAGCGGCGTATCAAGAGTTTATCTGCCCACAATCGACCGACCGATATGTCGGACCACGTACGGGTGAGCGGGAGCGCTATTACAACCACATCTCCCGCCAAAACTGACCAAGCACCGGACCGGAGGGCAAGGAGCCACGGACAGGGACTACCGGGGGTCACTTCCCCGGAGGCACGCGCCCTGCCCAGGGAACGCACGCCGCGACTTGACTCGACTGTGGGGAGTTTTCCACGGTATGGGGCCTACACTACAGATACGATCTGGACGTACGCAGAAGGAGGTCAGGAAGAGACGGCAATGGCAGAAACGGGACGCGTAGCTTATCCATGACGGAGATCTTTTAATAACATCGCCGGAAAATTGCTGCTGCTGCTGCTTCTGTCGCAGTAACAAGGTCCGCATGTGACGTCGTCAGTCAGCATGCAGTCGATATATTTTCGTCACTCATCGGCTGACGAGCTGCTTGGGCTTGCCATATCTGCCGGCCGGCGTCCCATCCCGCTAACAGATCGGGTGTCGGGTTTCCTCGCATAAGCGAAGGCCCCTCCCATCGCTTCCTCCCTTCCCGAGGCCCACGAAGTTGTCATATTTGGCTGCCGGGAAGGAGCATAGTTTGAAACTGACACGTTTATAAGTTGCAGGTTGTCGCTGGCTCGCTCGCGTAAACGATTGGTTACCGTTAGAGCTCCCGGGCAAAAACGCCCCACCATAGACCTCCACACGCAGTAGCCTTACAGTATATAGACACGTTATGATAAGAACAGCATGGGCGCATTGCACGTGCGCCAGGTTAGTCGACAGGCTCTATAGCGACGTACGTGTGGTTCCGATTTAACGACTTCACGTCTACCATTTTTTCAACTAAACTATAACGTGAAAAAAGTGAAAATTTGGCCGCCATTTTGTTTGCGCAAATTTGGTGGCCAACAAAGTTCAAACGGAACCGGAATAATTGAATTTAGCATATGTTATAAATCAGGTTCCGATGCAACCTCTGCTACAAAATGTCACTAAAAGTCGAGGACTTTTGGAAAATTTGTCCTGACTATTGAGGATTACCCGCGTCACTGTTCAAAAGTTGTTTTTTCGACCCGACCATCTCTAAGAATTTATCGCAGACGGTATTTAGTATTTACCGGAAGGCAGAGTTTGGCAGACGACAGCGAGCGTGACGACGATGAAGATATGATGATGACGAGAACGACATTTGCTGCTGCAACTGGCCGCCATCTTGGACGTATTAGCAAAGATCCAGGACGCTTGCTGCAGGCGAATAATCTTTGATGATTAATGGCAGTGGACCGGCAACGACATATCTGCAGAATAAACAATTATTATCATATCCATCACCGTAATTCAGTCGTCATATCCGCAGCAAACTGACATACGACCGATATAAGATTCACTGCTAATAAAAGTTAAACAAACGCACGCGCGCACTCTATGGGCCTAACGCATGATAGGTGTAGATATCGTTAAAAATCAGATAAGCGTTTGCTGTAGGTGATGCATATAGGCTGAAGCGCAAAAAATAGGTGCACATCACTGCATAGATTCAAACTGATTTATTATCTGATGATGCACAGCCGCGAAACCGTGCAAAAACGTATACTGTGGCTATTTGACAGTACGAAAAAGAAATTGGCGCAATGGAAACTGTACAATTCTGAATACCTCGCACAGTTGCAAATATTTAACCAAATCTGTTTTTTTTCTACAGTCAGTGGCGGAGACAGAAAAAACCAATAAAAACTAGAAATTTGGGGCAAAGCCCAACGTGAGTCTGCCCGGCACCCTAAGTCCGATTGGGGGAAATTGAAAGGGGGGGGTAAAGAAGGGGGGAGAATTTCCTCGGCATCAAAGTCACGTGGCCCGAACTCAAAT
>Ga0209367_1007912_pt1 | contig 14595 bp, 5 predicted proteins | sample WorMetLIZISLAND2_FD_187412 | JGI IMG/M metagenome (GOLD analysis project Ga0209367, IMG submission 187412) | Marine gutless worms symbiont microbial communities from Max Planck institute for Marine Microbiology, Germany - Olavius geniculatus... ... | reverse complement strand
GCATATGTGCGCATGGTTTGAGTTTTCTTTCGGTAGCTGATTTATCGACCCAACCCCGATTGCTCAGCTGGTATCGCGGACCTTGTTTGACCGGGCGACGTCCGAGCCGGCATGTTCTTTCATTCGTTACTTTCGTTCGTTTCATTCTTTTCATTAGTTACGTTATCTTTTGTTTTGTATTCGTTTGCTGCCTATCATGGTGAGTAAAGATGTATACATAAAATCGAATTTTTCCCTTTTTATTTGCACATTTCTGCTGTTCTATGCATCGAGTGAGTAGGCTAACACGCGGTTTTAGTTAACTTGTGTCTGTCTACATGCTAAAACATTATCTCACCCACTATACGAAAAATCGTTTACTACTGGCCTTAAAATACATAAAACTACGTTGGCGGTTGGGGTTCCGCTAGCAGCGCCAAGCTAATTAAATTCTTGAAGTGCAGGGAAGAAAGACAGACTAAACAGAAAAAAGGGAGGACTGAAAAGAAATCGTTGTCGTGCATTTTTTTCTTTCTGATCATTGGCGCGTATAAAATAAAGCACGAGTGACATACGGCAGTGTTGCGAATCTGTTGTCCAGCAAACCAGCGCAGCATTTCAACAACCGCAACGAACACTCGCGACTTGCTCTCTGCAGCAAGCAAAAACACATAAATGTCTTTGTCCAAAAAATGCGTCACAAAGTTCCCACACGTCGACGAAAACTGTTATGTAGTGTTTACGCAAAGCGACCGGTCGCGATCGCCGCGACGATCGCCTCGTGTAAACACTACATCAGTGTTTCTGCCACAGTTCAGTGTCAGATATTAGTCTACCTGTATTGCTACTCTGTGTTATAAAACATCTTAATAAAAACAACTGTCTGACATGGTGACAACTACTCTATAGCACCGTAAAATTTTGTTAACTCAAACATTTTGCAACATTATTTCCCATGGAGCTGTTACCCACGTTGCGCGCACCAAGAGTGCTACAGGAATGAAATATAGCGACAAAACTGTGTAATAAAGCAATTCAAAACACTAAAATGCACTAAGAAAATACTGTGCTACTACTACGCTGCCAAAATAATATTAAAGTTGGTAGCGACTGCCAGTCCGTAATGCACAAACTAATCTGTTTTGAAAAAAATATTTCCCCGTCTTTACTTTTTCGCCAGTTAAGAGTTCATAATTTTTTCAGGTCTAATCTTTAATCTGCGTGATGTCCTAATATAATTATACTTTACAGTTTACACTTGTGTACCGTACAGATATCACGTATAGCCGCAGACCGTGAAGTTGTGCGATGGCATGCCGCAGAGCCCGGTCAAGCCTACTCAGCGTTACCGAAGCACCGAATCTCATTCCACTCTCCAACGTCTCGACCGTGTTCAACTCCTTGACGTGAGTCGCCGCCATGATCACCGGGTAATGCACGTTCTTCAGCTTTATCTCCACGCCTACAATAACACTTCGGACTTGAGACCTATATCCGGGCCTGACCCCTTATCCTAAGCTCGACAACCCCAGCTGTCGAATGGCAGAAAACACCTTGTTTCCGGAGATAATACTAAGTATGATCCTTACCTTACCTTACCTTACCTCCGGGGTAGACAAGCTCTTACACCTGCCCAGCGCTGAGGCCGTATCAGCTCGGCCCAAAGCGCGTCATACTAAGTATGATAATCTAACAACAATTCTTCTGTTACTTGAAAAAGCTGATGTTGTACTATCCGAACAAACTGTGCTCTGTCGACGAGGTAGGATCGCAGCCACTCCAGCGATGTGTCGGTGACTCCGAACTCGGATTGCAAACGTTCAATGAGTAGCGAGTGGTCGACGGTGTCAAACGCAGCCGACTGATCGTGACCGATCAGCGCGGAAATCTGTTTGTCATCGACCGCAGTGTAGTCGCCGTCGAAAACTTCCAGTAGCGCAGTCTCCGTCGAATGACTAGCTCTGTACGCCGACTGTTAATGACCGAAGTTGGCAGAACTGAACAGGTGAGGCTGCAGTCGCATGAGTACCAGTTTCTCCAGTATCTTGGATATGGTCAACAGATTGGATATCGGTCGATAGTTGCCTGGTGACGAAATGTGGAGGCCGTCCTTCTTCCACAGCGGCAGAACCTGGGCGCGCAGGACGAAAACTTGCCAAACTAAAGTTCGAAAGGGACGGTCGACCTCATCGCCCCCACCGTTGACCAAACTACTGTCCACAAAACTGCAATTAAATGCGTTAAACTAGCAGAACGTGAAAACCGACCGATCTCAGTGTTGCCGACGACAAGGCGAGCGTCGGGATGTTGAGATTTCAGCGTAAGAAGCTCAGAGAGTGAACTGGGTCTGTACCAGGTCACTCGGCCGGACTGGAACCTCAATGAACGCAGCTCGTAATCTGCACTGTGCAACTGAACACATCCAAACGCAGACGCAACGGACGACTAGAAGCGATCAAAGACATCAAATATCGGCCAACCACGTCGCTGCCACCTGGCAAATACCACGGACTGATTATTCAAAAAAGTTTATAGTATGTCCTGATTTAAACTCAGAAAACCTGGACCCAAATCTTGCCATCAGAACGTGCAACTACATTTAGGCATATGTAGTACACACACAAAATTACAGTCTAACAAAAATTAAAGTTAACAGTAATATTCGTGGACCGGTGACGGAATAGATAAACCTGGTCATACTTTACACATCACAACGTTATAGGCCCTTACTTGCGTGATAGCGTTACGAGAAAAGCTCGCATTTTACACAGCGTGACTCACAAAAGCACATTACACAAACTTTTGTTTATATTTTCTCTAGACGCGAAACGATTTTCAAACTCATTCACTGACACACTCACGGAAAAACACGAAACTAAATGACCATTAAAGACCCCTCCAAACCTGCAACGCGTGGCTACACTACCTGGTAAAATATTGTTCTTTAAATCACTTCATAACTACACACTTTTATTTTATACGTTTGCTGCTTTTGACTGTTATTTTTGCAGTTCTTTATGTACATATTAAGTCCACTAACACAGTAACACAAAGTGTGGCGCTTGTTAGGCCTACTTGAAGTTCGCAGGGAAATATTGGCTCCTGACTTGGATCATATGGCACGTAATTGCTACCGTCTCCAGGTGCGACGTCGTTAGTTGACAGCTGTGTCTGCAAAAAAGCAAAAGTAGCAATATCACTAAATATAACCAATCTACAGATTACAGAATAAGCAAGTTAGCAAAAAAAGTAACAGCAACTAGCGCCATTGCGCGAACAATGTACAATCATAAAGGGGTGGGATGCGTGCTCTCTGTTAATCATTTCTGAAAGCTTAACCAACTTTAAACCATTATCCAATTACTGATATCGTTAAAATTTAACGTCTCGGCTAACGTCTCGGAAGCTGCGACGTCTCGTCTCGGTTTTGCCTCGATCTCGCCTCGGACAAAATTTCGAACGTCTCGGTCTCGTTTCGATCTCGGAGACATGCGTCTGGGGTCTGGGTCTAGTGACTCTCGTCTCGAGTCTCGTGACTCTCGTCTCGGTCTCGATTCATAAGGTTTCGTGCACATCCATAGTTCAAACAACACTATCTTCTGTACAGCAACCTACGTAAATGGCAATTTTAAAAAAAAATAAAATATTCATAGTTTTAGTAATAAAGTATGAGACTCGTAACTTTTATGCAGTTTGCGATTCAAATTTCACCTCGGATCATTTGCAAGCAATCATGAACAAGTTCCTAACCTACTGCTCAGGCCAACTCAGCCTTCTACCCTCAGCGAGACGGCAAACAGACTAGCTTACGGGGCCTTGCGTGGCTGATTGGTCTCATTGAGGCGGTGATGTGTCTGCTGGCTGCACTGCGCGTCCATTCGTTTGCCGGCGTGGCAAACGTAGTCAACGGATAGCCGCATAATCCACTGCCATTCGTTGTAGAGTGTTTCTATATAGTCACGACGCTATATTAAGCACCACAACTTTTCTAATAAAAATAGAATAACATAAACGATTAAAATATTGAAAATACAAATGTGATGTTTGCAGATCTAGTTAATTGTTGAAATACCGTCATAGTAAATAAACTCACGCTGCTGTTGCAAGCAGAAGATGCGCATTGTGAAGCCATACTGGATCCGCCACAGCACTGCCTTCCGTTTACTCCGCACACACTGCTTCCGTCCTGTCGGGAAACAAACCAAGTTCTTCTCATTTTATTTTAGCAGGAACTATAACATTATGTCACGTGTAAAACGTTATCAAAAATCAGGCTTGTGAACCTCTTGCTTTAACGATTCGCCAGAGTTTAATAAAATAACTTCAACCAAACCAACCGTTGTACTAAAATCAAAATGAAGAAAAATTGTAAATAATGCAACTACGGTGATATTACGATTACGTCTATAAATATGATGCTTTTCGGTGACTGATGACATGGTCACATGCGCCAAACAAACAGTCGTTGCGAAAAAATTCACGGAATCGTTAAAATGAATGATCCCCTGTAAAGTGTAGGCATAATACCGGTACTTACTTTCGTAAGACGCCGAAAGCCTTCAAGAATTGGCCGATAACCGGTACAACGGCACAGGTTGCCTAGAAAAAATATAATACGAAACTTAGTCTAATATTTGACTCATTCCGAAAATATTTCATTAAGACACACAGCAGTAAACCTGTGATATATGTACTACAACATTATAATTAAACATCACATATATTTAAACGTGTTGGGTAACTGCCTTGTAAATTATTAACGAATAACGATTTGAGTAAGGCCTATTTACAAAAAGGCGGTACTACATCTAAAGCTAATTACTGAACATCACATCCTAAACGACTAATGGATTTTTTTTGAAAAACCTCTAATATTTGATAAATAAAATATAAAGTTGTGAAATCTGGCGTTTTAACACTCCACTCGGTAAATGTGCATACGAGAGGAACAAAAAACGGTGCGGTGAAAAGAAAGAACAAACGAACTGAAGCAGAGCGCGAAGCAAAAAGGTCGTGGAGCAAGAACGGAGAAATGAGCAAAGATCACGAAAATAGGCTTAAGCGCTGTGTGGCAAAACACCCGCTGTGTTCCGACTAATGCTCCAGTAAACAACTTATAAAAACGCGAGTCCAGAGAATGTACTCAGTCTGAGGTATTGTCGCATTTCTACCTTGAAATGCGGCTTCCATGTCGAGCGCAGTCGGCTGTAGATTAATACGCAGCAACGTGTACATCGACATGACAAAACCCGGCGTGCAGAACCCGCACTGTGAACCGTGCGAACTCGCAATCGATTCCTGACATATACAATAAAAAATACTAAAGTAATCTGACAAGAAACAGAATCGCTGTGGCAAGTCTACCCACCTTCACGTTTGTATTCGCAGGTGGCAGCATTTTATGACTGACGGTTTTGATACAATTTACAATTATTGTATTTTTTGGCTATGGGTTCGAACCTCGAATCTTTCTATTTCTTGAGAATCATGGAACCTCATATAAGACAGTATGTCATTGAACCCTGCCAAATGGCAACAAAAATCCGTGGATCGGTTTATAAGCAGGGGGCGCCACGAATGTGACAGACAGATAACGACAGACAGACCACGCTACGGATAAATGTGTACGAAACTATGAACAGGCAGAATAGCTTCAGCTACAAGAGCGTCGTCTAAAAACATACCAATAAAACCAAAACTTGTGTAAAATCAGAATATTTCTCAAAGCAGGTCACCGGGCATCAAAAATTTCAAGTTAGCGGTTCACGAGACAGGCTATTCAGGCGCCGACTGCAAACCTTGTTAGACCAACATATTGTAGGCCCAATTTACTGTCAACGCCCGCGACGCTCGACAACTAGACGCACGGTTGTCTGTTGTTCTGTCCTTTGTATCGAATATAACTCAAAAGTTATGAACGGATACTGATGAAATGTTTTCAGCCGGGTTAGACATGATCCAAGAAAAACGTAACCATATTTTGGTGGCGATCCGGATTCTTTCGTGGACTTTAGATTAGCCATGATTCTGTTCCACTCGGAAATAGCTAAGACGTAAACTATGCGGTGATCGCCAGATGACAGTACTATGATTATCGGCGGTGGCTTGAGATCTGTGATTGCTTCTACAATACAAAAGCATGAAGAATGATGATGATGATGATGATGACGAAGAATGACCTGGACGGCGTGCAGTTTGGTTCTGGTGCTTCCAATTCCCTCGACTGTGGTGATAGCCAGACCGTGCATTGAACAGAGTGGAGCCAGACATGCGTTCACCGACATGTGTCTATGCAAAACGCTAGCTCAGAGCCAATAACAACCGTATACAAAATATACTAGGCCCATAGCAATATCTCGAGCAAAGGGTGCCGTAAAATATACCAAGCTTTTGCATTTACATTAGGCCTATGTCTTATGCTACTACTTTTTACACACAGATTTTGTTTGGATCGAGCTACAGATAGTGCACTTAAATCACTAGAGCATAATACTTTTTATTTTTAATCATTGTTTGTTCGTGCTTTAAACTTTGCATTTTATTTTGCTATTTCTGCGACTGCAACGTATTGTAGGCTATTTCGCCAATTTCCGAACAGTATGAACTATGTTACGAAACTGAAACCGAAGCAAAATGCGCGGTGAAAATGCAACCGACAACAATCCTTATTACGTTTTCGTTTTATACTGAATATCTTATCACTCAGGTAACCAACGCTATTCAAGTTTGTAATCACCGATTTTTCCTTTTTTAGATAGACGGGTATAGACCCTATTTCTGTATAGACTACGTCCACTATACTCGTATACAGGCCTATTGTAAAAGTTATTGAAACCTATATCATTGCAACATATGGCCGGCAGGAACAACAGTATACAGGAAGGAAAGAAAAGTAAGACAAAATGAGAAGTGTTTAAACCCACAGTTTTAGACAAACGGATAAGGAAATGGTTGATGATATTATAACGGATACATCAGTTTGGATGAAGAACTGTCGAAGCGACTGATCATGACGGTACACGCGCCACACCCGCCCTCGCCACATCCAAGTTTTGTTCCTTTCAGACATACTGCCGACACCAACACGCAGTGTTCAACACAATATAGGCTAATTACTGATATTATGCAGCCGTCCTAATGGGATGAATTAGCGGTCTTGCCCGTTTGTTCGCTCGTCTTTCCCGTATGAGCTGTAAACTACAAAAAAGTAATATAACAATAATATGTGCGAACGTTGCCCTTATGTAGCACAGCAGTAAATTCGCAATAAACTGTTGACTAAAGTCACTCCACATCTCTAATGCTTCGCTACGTATAAACCGTGCAAATATGCGCTAGCATCATGCTCTGAAATTCAGAGATGGACACGGGTCACTTTTTTGGACCCGGATCCGACCCGACCCGCCAAAATTGTCTATAATCTGATCCTCGACCTGACCCGACCCGACTCCATGCAAATGCAATGCGTTACATTACAGACTACATTTTTACAATAAAAAGCAGCATTGTGCGAAATACTGAACGAGAGCACTTAAGGAAAGGTAACAATTTTTGCCAATCGCAGAAATTTTGCATGCCTAAGTTGAACAAACACGGCTAATTATTCGTGTAAAAAGTTTTCTTCTACGACCTAAAGCTTAGCCACAATACATCTGTTACAGACGGACAGACAGACGGACGGCAACCATGCCAGTAGCTCGACAGTTACTTAAGTGTGATCGGCTAAAAGTTGAAGTACAAAATAAATACGCAGTTCTTCAATAACTACGGGTATTATATTTTTATCCCGGGTATTATTAGGCCTATTATTGTACGATTTATTCTAAGGTGTCGTAAAGTTACAACGTAGGCTAACTGCAAAGATGTGGACAAAATGGAAAGTTAAACAGAATGTTTGCGTTTAAACTGAGAAAACATGAAACTACAAAAAAGACTTCAGTTTTCAGGCGTTGTCTGGAAATTTCGAGCGATGGCGCCGATACGACAGATGATGGCAAATTTAAGTACTACATGGCTGAAAACATAATTTCGCCATAAGTAACGTTTTATCAGATGTTCAATATTTAATTGTTAACGTCATTGTGGCAACTTTGTCCGTCACATGGCTGAAACAACTTTGCTTAACGTTTACCACAAAATACAGTCATGAGTCAAACATTTTTTTACAGTTCAAAGGCTTCAACGACTTCTTCTTGAGTAAGAACAAGTTTTCAAATAGTTCGTTTAGTTCGTTTCCTGCTGCTTTGGTCTGGCGTCTACCAGTCGTCTATTCGCACTTTTTTTAGGCCTACGAATTACTAAACCCCTATCTAATCGTATGGCTGGCAGAGCTATAGTGCAATGAATGCTCGTTACGCGGTCTCCTGCTGGGTGTTTTCCGGGTTCCCTGGCGTTAGTGTCATGCTGTCGGCTGGCCTGTTGTTAGCGTTGCAAACTGCGGCTGCGACTGCAGCGAGTGTCCTCGGCGACTCGGCGCAACTAATTGTCGACCTTCGGTTTTCTGCTGCCCGCTGTCGCGTCGTAAAACTAGGCTACTCATAAAATTACTTGTAACCATTGCTGGTTATCTGATCTTGAACCACACACTGGTCGGCACTGTTCTGGCCAATTAAGTGACAACAGTAAGAATACGAATGATGGAAAATAATGCACAAAAATGTGCGGTAAAAAGTAGGTCTGACCCGCGACCCGACCGACCCGACCCGCGGATGGACCCGATCCGTGTCCATCTCTGCTCTGAATGAATAGGCCTATTGATATATCACAATAGTGTAGCGGAGCAAAAGCAGCATTTACAGTGTGGCGATATGTTATTAACGACTTCACAGTTCAAAACTGTCTGCTAGGCCTAACGCACGTGCCAGAAAAAAACATGAAAGCAGCCAACTATATTTGACGCTGCACTTACAATGATATGAAACCAACTCTATTCGTGGCTTCATTTTTGGACCACCCTGTAGGTCTATACGGGTATAGAAGATTACAATATAAATATTTAAGTATGCGTACATTTATCACGTAAATACTGTAGAAGCGTGGTCTCCGGGTCCGGATTCTTCTCCACCACCTGAAAACGACACCTCGCTAGATTAATGTTAGGCTTATACCCCGTTTACACGACAAAGCTGGCTCGACGAGCGCACGACGATAGGCGCTCATCGAGGTCAAGCTGTATACGGAGCCTCAGGCCAGAATGTCGTGCTGCACCAAGTAAACTTTTTGATGTTGAAAGTACGAAACGCGCCATAAAAAAGCCAAATAAAAAAAAACAAAAAAAATGTTGATCGAGCGTCAGTCCGACGTTCTCTGGTCTGCGGGGGGCCTCCTTCCTGTGGGTCCAACATGCATGCGCTTATTTTAAGACAATCTCCAACGGTGCAACCCTAAAGACGTAGACCAAGTTTGCGCATTCTTAGGCCCAGTTGCATTTTTATTTCGGTATAGATTTCTCGCATCTTGTAAGTTAGTCATGCTGCGGATGCATCGACCGCTGACATTAGAAAACTGGCTTAGGTACTGTCAGGGTACTGTACCTTTGTAAGCCTGTGTTTTGCTGAACAGTGGTTCAAAAAAACTTCAAAATACATATAGACATATGCGAACAAAAATAGTGTCCGCGTACACTCTGCGAAAACTGAGTTGAAACAATCACTCTGTTTGCCACGAACCACAGAAATTACTGCATTGATGGCACAAGTGCATGTGAAGTAGAAAAACATTATAACAATAGCCTACTCCTAGTTATTTACCTTCTTTCCGTTAACGAAGAACACCAATGTTTCACCACGTTCGTTCTCCATAGGCTAAACGATAATGTAGCGTGTTGTTCAAACACTTGTCCGGATCAATAACTGTTTGCTGATTAGGACCGCAGTACGTAGCGCTGTCTATGCCTACTGCATGGTATTGTGGTCGAAACTGTGCTCGCTGCTTGTGCTTTTTATAGGCCAAGGTAGGCCTAAAGCTGCTAGCTTTCAGCTGCGAGACAGCAATTAAACTGGTCCATTTGCTACAGCAGGGCCTCTTAAGGCCGGTTCACACGAGCCGTGTTCACGGCCCGTGTGAACCGGCCTTATGTTTAACTCTGGCTAAACGTCACCATTTCTATTTCCTATCCCTCTGTGTCTCCTGCTCCGTTTCCTATCCGCGCATACTGTCAGACACCCAAAAGTGAAGTAAACTGTTAGGCGGCCCTATGGCAGGCCTATTTATCACGTTTCACAGTTCTCGGACAAATCACAAGGCCAGTCCAAACAGTAACCACCGCAAGAGTAGGCCTATCGCTTACACTGTGAGCTAAAGCTGTACCACGCACCACTTGATTTTATGACATTTTCGACATGCGTGGGCTGATTTGTACAATCTAGACTCCAGTCCAACCTTTAAATTAATAGTCTACTGTTACTATTAGGGCGAAGACGCTTAGAGAGCGAATAAATTGAACTGCAATGTCATGCAGTTCTGTTTATTTATTTCGTTCTGCACATACTTAAAAACGTGTACTATAACATTATTGAACGCCACATCATGTGCCATGTTGTTCCAGTTCTGTCTGCTATCTGCCTGGATCTGCTCTGTGGCCGCTTTCCCATTAGCTTGCGTCATACACGTTTTCTTGATTTTATTTCCCGACCATGTACTGCTCGTGCTCTATTCTTGCCATAGCTGAAATAAACGTTTTTTAGCCGACCGTACTTAAGTAACGGTCGAGCTATTGGTTTGAGTCTGTCCACCCATCCGTCCGTCATGGATGTATTGTGGCTAAACGGTGCGAGATAGGGGCCTAAGTTGCTATTAATCACTAATAGGAAGTCGCATATTGACCTTCAAATGACATGCAACCTCGATGGGCTATACACTGTACGCACTATACACTGTCTCAAGAAACATCCCCGACATTTTCCATTGTGACATGAAGAAAAATTATCCGATTTGAATAATTTTAGTGTGAATATTCTTGACACAACTTGCCATCAAATGAACATTCAGTTTCCCACCTCATTCAATGTCTGCTTTTGCACTACCTACTACCTAGGGAAAGCAGACCAAGCGAAATATGCGTTAAAATATACAAAAACGTGAAAAAACATCCCCAATATTATCGATCGTACCTTGAAAAAGATTAACAAATTTTAATAATTTTTGGCATAAATATTTATGACACATCTGGCTATTACGTAATTGTTTAAATTCCCATCTTGTCCAATGTCTGTTTCTGCACTACCTGGGGAAATCTGACCAAGCAAAATGCGCGTTGAAATGAGTGAAAAACGCTGATAAATTCCATCTATCCACATCTGTGGCCCCCAACAACCAGTCGATTACAAAGTTTGACTGTCATGCAGCGGTGTGTCCACCAGATAGCGTTTAGGAATGTTTACGGATTCAAGAAGCAACTGGCAAAGTCTGGATTAGTCTGGAGCAGAACATTATTGACACTGATGTCGATGTATGGAGAAATCGTCTTCGTGCCTGCGTTTGCACTATGGGCTGACATTTCGAACAATTTTACTGCAGGCAGATGACAAAAGAAACAATTAGACGAAATGTCAGCCAATGTGTCAAAAATGCGAACAAAATGTGTTTTGTGTATTATTTAGATTAAGTGATGATACTACGCTGGGTAAAAATGTACTATTTCGTTGGTTCTACATTCCCCAGGTAGTGCAGAAACAGACGATAGGTGAGGTGGGAAACTAAACTGTTATTCGACGGCTAGTTATTTTGCGAATATTCGTACCAAAAATTATTAAAATATGATAACTCAAGTTCGTTACAGTGGAAAATGTTTGGGGTGTTTTTTGAGACAGTGTAGTATGCCAATCGTGCGGTATTGTGGCAAAAACGGTAAGTCGTAGGGGGTCGGCGATGACACCATTGGATAGGGCGCCGGCTTTGGTTTGGCCGCAATTTTCAATGGAAAATTTCAAGCTATAAGTGGCCGCATCTCAAAAACGGTGAGAGATAGGGCCCGGTCAAGGTTACTATTCATCACTAATAGGAAATCGCATACGACCTTTCAGGTGAGATGAATATCATCAACCTTAAATGACCTTGAAGGTCACTGTCAACGATCGGCTATCTTAAGGACAGCTGGGCTTCTTGTTTGTCGCTACGTTTTTATGTTTTTAACGTTTTTAAATTTTTTTTTCAAAAAGCGTTCACTGGAAATTCCACCAAATACGTAGAGAAGCACTTTTAAAGCCACATAAATGAATTAATGAGTTATCGTGGTGGTAGTTGAATAAGGTTCTCTCTCTTTCTCTCCTGCTCCGTAGACAAGACTTTGGTAGAACCTGCTTATAATAGGTTACCTATAATCTGCTGATATGTAGCTAGTTTGCGACAATCGGTGTAAGCTGGTGCGATCTGCGATTAGGTTGCATTTGTTGTGTCTAGTTTAGACACGCTCTTACACAATGCCAAAATCTCGTTTGGTAAACAGTGTTCTACCTCAAGTAATTGTCTTATTCAGTACGTGGCTCAGCTTATGTCATATGCTGGTTTTTAATGCATTTCTTACTGTTCATACTACATTTTGTTTCTTTTATGTGTACTTCTTTTATGTGTGTGTTTTTGTGTTTTTATGTGTTGTTTGCTGTGTGTGTCAATGGTCCCTTGTGGACTGATTTTCAAATAAATGGAAATGGAAAAAATGAGTTGAAGAACAAGCTGATGTCTGAACGATTCATATAGCAGCAAATAATTAACTTGATATACAGTAACGAAGTAACGACACATAATAATGCGACACACAATACAGAGATTACAAACACTCAGAGACAAAACAACGAAGGCCTATATGACAGTGATGCAAACAAAACTTCTTTTCAAAACCAAGACCAAGACCAAGATTTTTTGTCCCAACTTTGTGTCTCAAGACAAAACAAAGATTTGAACAACACCAAGGCCAACACTTTTCGTGCAGCATCAAATGTTTTAATATAAAATGTTATAAAATGCACACGTGCAGAGCCTAATGGACGCACAGAGCCAACGGAAGGGCCCCCCATACCCCTGGCCAAGGGGTATGCTCAGGGGCCTCATGCTGTGTATGAAAAATATTTTGCTAGTTTTTACTCCTCGCGCGCTACGCTCCTAACGTAGCGAAGATTAGTATATAAGATCAGTGTAATGTTGAAAACCGACCGACCGACCAACGACCGACCTCTGTTCCTGGAAGAGCCTTCCTTGAAGAACTTCAATCGGCCATATCTCCATAACGGTGCTAGATAGATGCATGGTTACTATAGACCACCCATAGAAAGTCGACACTCGGGAGCCGAATGGTCACGTGACCGATGACGTCACGTGACCCCAGAAGGTCAACCTCGTGGCCCCATTATCTTTAAGGCGCCATATCTCCATAACGGTGCTAGATGGACGCATGGTCACTATGGACCACTCATAGGAAGTCGACCCCCAAGAGTCGAATGGTCACGTGACCGATGACGTCATTTGCGGTGTAAAAAGAAAGGAACTAAAAAGCAGTTAAAAGAATACAAGAGAAAATAATGCGCGCAAGGAGTACATTAGATTGGTCACAATCTAAAATATTTCTTGTTTAAAATATATTCAAAATATAAAATAAGTAAACATGTGGAAACTTTACCCAAAATGGACACGTTTATTATTTTTCATTAATGTACAGTAACCCGTGACGTATTAAGGTAAAGATGCTATATCCCAACTAAGGCGTAGGCGGGGTGCTCATCTCCCTTCCTTAGGCCTTTGAGCCCGTAGGTGGATAAACCACTTACAGTCCGTGACGCATGGCCAGTGCGACGTCAGACCTACGGTTATCTTCCCAGCCGCGGGGCATCACCGCCCTTTGACCGATACCAAATTATACTGCTTGGTGACAGATGCACATGCGTGTGAACAACTTGCCTAAGGTCGTTACCCGGCAGTGTCCCGGTGTGCGGAGTCGAACCTGCGTCCCTGATAAGGTGTTTACACGATCCAGCAAACGTCCAGCATTAGCACGTGTTTTTTGAATACATTTGCTGAAAGTTTGCTGGATCGTGTAAACACCCCATGAGTGACCTCAGGATTACAAGTCCGGCATGTTACCGTTAGACTATCGAGCCACTGTGACGTATTGAGACCTATTAAACTTCATTTTTTGCAAAGACAACATAAACTGTACCTTATTTTTTGCGTTTCAAATTTTTTGATAAGTGGGCAAATTTGCGGCTTCCATTTGAACGTCCAAAAGCCAAGTGTTTCAGCTTCGGGGGGCTTCGCCCCCTGACTCTCTAACTAAAGGCTCTGCCTCTGAAACCCGCTGGACCTCAGCTATATGGGCCTCACAGTTGTATTTGGAGGGAGTCTCCAACTCTTTGGCGCAGGTGGCACTGTGCACGCAGGCCTACATAGTCATAACGTGTATCCGCAACACAGAACCTGCAGCAACACAACAGTTACTGAGGCGTCTGTAAGCATATCAGTGTCAGTTAATGTCAACTTACATTTGGAAAAAAGTATAGTCAACTATACTGCAGTAGGCCTACTGGCCTAAGTGATTATGTAGGCCTACAGTCAGTGGCGGTTTTAGGCCCGATCGGGGGGGGGGGGCAGAGCCCCCCAGTTTTGCTCCAGCCCCCCCCAGTTTCG
>Ga0209367_1007911_pt1 | contig 14597 bp, 5 predicted proteins | sample WorMetLIZISLAND2_FD_187412 | JGI IMG/M metagenome (GOLD analysis project Ga0209367, IMG submission 187412) | Marine gutless worms symbiont microbial communities from Max Planck institute for Marine Microbiology, Germany - Olavius geniculatus... ... | reverse complement strand
GACTAACTGGTGGTCCACTCCATATGACTCTAGCACAGCCCAGGTCACCGTCTGATCTATGCTGTCAAATGCCTTCTTGAAGTCGACGAAGCAGTTGAAGATCTTTTTACCCTTTCGTCGTGGATACATGGAGGATGGCGATTCGTAATGTTGCCTATCCTCGGATTGAGGATGGCTAAAGGCAAGTTCTGCGATCCCGAATTCCAGGACTGAGAAAATTATACCAGTCTTGTCAGTTGTAATATGTTGTTGTTGACTGTTGCAGGCCGCAGCTGCTGCAGGTTTTGATAGGTCTGTTTGAGTTGCCTCAAGACACAACTGCAGTCTCTGAGGATATGCCTCTCATGGATCTTGATGCTGATAATGCTGGTCAGTTATCTATACACTGTCTGCTGTGCACTGTTTATGTTCATAGGTTCTTTTCTCTCTCATGCTACATGCTGTGATTATTTGTAAGCAACTGCAACCTTGAGCAGGTTGTTCACTTATTATCTGTAAAACGTCCAGCAAACTTCCAGCGTTACGGTTGCTGGAAGTTTGCTGGACGTTTGCTGGATCATGTAAACACCCCATAACTGGCCAAATCGACATTTTACCTTCATCAGGATGGCATAAAAGCCTGGTGGGGCTGAGTGGGGTAGTGGCAGGGCTTGCCACTTGAGGCAATCGATCAATTGATCGCCTAAATGCCTGCCAGGCGATCGATTTTGCAATCACCTACTTGCTGACCACACTCGGTGATTTGTGGTCACGGGATTGATGCAAATTTGCAATTGGTCAGTTGGGCTATCACTCTGCCATTGTCTGGTAACTGCGAAGCAAACTTCAGCAGGCGTGGATGATACAAAAACTTTAGAACGATATGCGTTTTCTGCATTTGTTTTGCTAACTACGATTTAAAATTTCATTTGTGGCAGTAGCAGAAGCACAACCCTTTATGTTATGATTTGTTTGTTTGTTTGTTTTGCTTGTGGATCTGTGTAAGTCCTCATTAAATGCAAAGAGTGACGTTAGTTAGTGGGCCTTAGTCTTAGCTAAGGATATCCACACGATTAACAGTTGGAAGCAAGATTGCTTCCTTGAAAACGTGAGGCATAAACAGAAGACTTTTTGGACTTGATATGTTGCTAGGAGATGTGTCTTGCGAGCTCAAAATTTGCAAAAATGCATTTGCGGCCGGGGCTCCGCATGGACGCTGTAGACCGTTTGCTATATCTTTTGAAGAAGAAGAAAAAAGTGGAAAACAGAGAGGAGAAAAGGAAGGGGAAAGAAAGCTAAAAAGAAAGATAGTGCGATTAGGGGGCAATTGCTTTCTGGCGCTGAGGGGGAGGAAATAGAGACCCCTGATCTTGTCTACACTCTACAATGATGCTATATGTTCCACCATAATCGATCGCCTACCTTGTGCGACGTGATCGATTTTTCAATCGCCTCTTGTTCTCAAATGGCAAGCCATGGGTAGTGGCATGTCTGCATGAACACCAGTTTAATTGTTTGCTGACTTGACAGTAAATGGCCAGTCAACTGCCAATTCCGAGATTCTAAAGCTCTTTTTGTCACGAGTCTTGTCATGCTCTGAGTCATGCTTGCAGCACTATATCATTTATTGGAACTTTGTCTTGGCGAATTAATTGGTGTCTGTTGTAACGTTCTGTTAAACTTCGTTTTTTACGTGCGAAAGCAGCTATGCTTTCAGCGCGTCTTAGCCATCGCAATTCTGTTCGTCCGTCCGTCCGTCCGTCCGTCCGTCCGTCTGTCACACGGATGGATCAGGCAAAAACGGTCCAAGCTAGGATCTCCAAATCTTCACCATCGGCTGCCTGGAAGACTCTAGTTTCAGGAACCGTAAAGCTTTTTCAGAAATTCGAAGTGGGTCAACCCGAACGAGGTCGCTAAATGAGAGGGGGGTGGTCAAAATTTGCGATTTTTGGCCAATAACTCGCTGTATCTCGGTAACGGTGCGAGATAAGGCCTAGGTTACTATTAATCACCAATAGGAAATCGTATAGTGGCTTTCGTTTGGCGTTGAATTCAGTGACCTTGGATGACCTTGAACGCCAAAATAGGGGGTTTTACGGATTTCTTTCACGATATTGGGCTGCGCAAGTCTATATCATTCACAAGGAGGCGCCACCGTCGTCAACGCCACACGCGCCTATGGCCGATGTGTATTATGGTCCCGATGGGCCGAGTCCAAGTGATATGCAATTTCCGAAACTATAACTACTGAACTGGAAATGCTATAGGCTTTCGCGCGTCTTGTGAGCTTTGCTCAAATTTCTTGTTTCAGTATGACTAAGTGAATACGTTAGTGACATAGTTTTATTTTCAAGATGAAGTGTGGCCAAGAAGCAAGGAATTTTTCTGTAAAATCTGTGCAGTGCTGTAACCCTGGTTATAGGTGTAAATGCTGTATTGTGAGCGTTAAGCCCAAATTCCATTACACTGACTTTGCGACAAAGTCGTGGACACAAATCATGAAAGTCTGCGACACAAATCATGTCACCGACTTTTGTGATTTGTGTCTGCAACTTTCCCCACGGGCGAGTTTCGGTGAAAGTCGGTCTAATGGAATTTGGGCTTTATCAGATGTACTGTATTGTATCTCAATGTTATTACATTGTGATGTTTTCATTGGACACTGTATATTGCAGGTTTTCAGGCAGTTTATTCTCAGTTGGCGTTTGCCAGCAAAGCAGAGTTAGATCCTTGTGCTGAAGTGCAGGATGTTAAGGCTTTGCTGGCCAAGTCTCTGGCAACATTGTGTGCCACTCAGCCAGACGTAAGCAGCCAATTTATCCCTGTTGCTATTCCGATTTTTTAAAAGTGTTAGAGTGAACAATCATATTAGTAGCAGTCACTGCTTTTTTGGTTGCTGCTTTATTTTTTATTTCTGTCTGTTCTCTGCATGAGTTATATGTACATATTTCCGGTTTATAGCTGGAATTAATGAACAAATAGAAATTGATTTTTTTTTTTTTTGGTTTGTATTTGGTGAGTGCCAGTAATAGCTAAAACTAGCAATCAGAATCATAGTCACCAAGTTAATGGGCAGTGTTATAATTTCGACAGGCAAATAATTTAAGTCACAGTCATTTCTGCACCTATTTAGCATAATACCAGATAGCATGGGAAAAGACTTCAGATTTCATGTTGCTGAATGTGACATAATTATGTCATTCTTAGACACCAGGCATTCAAACTGCAAAGTATTTTGCAGCAGTCGGATGATATGATATTGGTCCAAGTAGTAATAATTAATGAAGGTTTGCGTTAACTGAGCAAAGGTTAAATCATATCGAGAAATTTTGTGAATAATACCAGTCAAAATTATGGTTTTGATTGGATGGTAGATCGCTGATCTTGCTGTTAGCGCTGGAAAATTGCTAGAGGTAGATCGGGCAGACACATTATTGGGTAGATGGTAGAACTTATATTTGTGGTAGACATAGAAGGTCTATGAACCATGCCACAACACTATAACATATTTAAATCAGGCTTAGTCAGTGTTATATCAAAGTGCAGCTCAAGCCAAAGTTGTTTTTGTTGTAAAACACGTCTCTGAATAAATTTCATTTAATGTATGGTAATTGATAAACAAAAGTTCCTGATTTCAGTTATAATCACAGTGCTTGCATGCAGTGAAGAAATGTGGCTGGCTGCATTGTTACATTAATAACATGATAAATGTAATGAGTTGAAGTGGCGATCTACCGCTAGTAATTTTCTGCTCACTTAATGCGAGATCGCCAATCTATCGCTAGCACTGACCGTTATAAATTTTGCATTGTTCAATATAGTACTGTACCTGTTGTATACTTGTCACTTCAGTGTGCCGTTTTATCTGCTTTTTTATAAGTGATTTGAATTCTGCATACTTGTGTGTGATTAATGATATTTTTCCTGTCATTTAGGTGAAGACGTTGATAACAACTGGACTGCAGGCAGAAGCTTTGACGTTTTTGCAGCAGTATTTACAGGCAGCAGGGATCCAACTTATATAGGCAGCTTTACAACGAACCAGTCCGAACTGTTTGTTGTAACAACCTGTCTTGAAGATATTCTCTGTGTTATTCGTTGGTTAAATGTCCTGTTCTGTGATGTCTTGATCGGCTATCATTTTCAACTGTTGCTTCGGCACTTTGTGGTTGGCTACGGTTTGCTGCTGTGATTCACTACAAAGGTAGCGGATGTCGATTAATTTGCCTTAAATTTGTGCAGTGTAATGAAGAGCTTTGCACTTGAAAGCATAGTTGTTACATTTGTTATCGGGTTCTGACCATCGTAGCTTAGCATAGCCTAAAAATTGTCAAGTACCATGGTGTAATAATAAGCATTTTGTGGTTAAATTGCTGTTAGATTTTGACTGCAGCTGTTACTCAAGTTGTTCAGTTGCAGATAAGTAACAGGTCCTCCTGCTGAATTGGACGCTATTGCGATTGATTAACTTTCTAGCACTAGAAGCAGTGTTGCTGATATTTCTGCAAAATGCAAATGCAGTGCACATCCTTGCAATGTTGTCTAATACAGCTGTTATCATTGCGTGTCGTTCGTTGTTAATACAGTGTACCTGCGTCGTCATTATACAACTTTACACGATTATAACAGTTATTGTGTGTAAAGTCAAAACATTGGCAATATTTTCATGACACTTTCATTTCATCCCTGCTGGCCGCTTCAAATGCAGCTGGGTGGCTGAGAACAGCTACCATAGGCCTCTTTCCTGTAGTCCATAGCTCACTATAAAGCAGTGGCTTCTATCCCCCAAATCTGGAATCAAAATCTGGCGCAACTTCTCCCCTCCAGTTTTGGTCTTAGGTCCCCCCCAATTTCTGACTCAAGTTTCCCCTCCATTTTAGGCTTATTCCCCCTTATGGGGAGTTTTGTTCAGATTGTAGATTGAAAAATAGGAGGAGTAAAATATGGCGGGGAAAGTTTCGTTGGGGAATGGAAAAATATGGGAAGAAAAAAATATGGGTGATAAGTTTTGTTAAGGGTGTAGTTTGCCCAGTGAAAAATAGGGGGGAAGTTTTGATTTACAACCTCTTCAAAACTTTCCCCTTCCCTATTTTTCACTGGGCGCAAGCTGCGCCCACCTGGTTCAGAGATAGAAGCCACTGCTATAAAGTGACTGCGGTGCCGTAGCCATTTTCACTTTTAATTCCATCATATTGTGGAGTTTGAATAAAAAGGTTGCTGATGAGAATGATTAGCTGGCCAGGCCAAGCGGAAACGTGTAGGCCTAGGTCACGCACGGTGTGCATGGCAATGTCAAAAGCAATCGGCAGTGATCGACTTTGGCGCTGGCTGCATGAAATACATGCACAACCCTGGCATTCGACGTTTTTGAATCAAATGGGCACGCGGATTACTCCTGCCTTGGGTAGGCCTGGTTGCCTACATTTGGACCAATTTTGTTTTTTCTGTGCTTGTTCATTTCGGGTTTGGAGCCCATAAGGACCGGTGCGGGGAACGGGCATGATCCGTAATATGGCCATTTAATAAATCTGTTGCACAACGGTTAAGTCGCCGCTACATACACGAAACAGTCAGCAACAGTAACAAAATACTAGTTATGCCGGAGCGTATACTAACTAGTATTTTCGACTTGTATTTGCCGCAAGTGAGAAAACAATAGAGCAATAAAAGTTTTGTGGTTAAGTGACGCGAACCGGTGTCAAAGTGCAGTCAGCTTAGCGCAGTAAACTTGTCCGTATTAGACTACAGTGTATACATAACTGTTGGCATCTAGCACTGTCTGCTAAGCTGAGACCATGGTTGTCTGTGAAAACGAAGACGTACTGAAAGCAGATGACAGACGAGCATCAGTTTAACCGGCTATGCATGTAACAGCAACACCAACTCGCTACACTACTCGTTGGCCGTTGTGGTGCTCGTACAGGGTGCGGTGAGATGGAATAAAACAAGAAAGCCCAGCTGTCGCTAGGGAAGACGCGCTACAGTTTATACACTTCCTGATCTTCAGTGTCGTCCAAGGTCGTTGATTTTTCATTTCATCTGAAAGGACGTATGTGATTAGTGATCAATAGCAATCTAGGTCCTGTCTCGCACCGTTTAGCCACAATAGCGCGTACCGACCTTCAAGGTCATCAAAAGTCGATGATTTTTGTGTCATCTGAAACAGCGTATGCCACTTTCTATTAATGATTATAGCAACCTTTGGCTTTATCTCTCACCATTTCCGAGATAGCCAGTTTTTCATTGAAAGCGAACATTTTTTCTACCCCCTCCATTCAACCCCAAATTTTTCCTTGAACTGCATCGGCCAAATTTTGTATGCAAAGAGCTTCGACAAAAGGGCTGATTGTTCGTATTATTCGTGTAAAAAAATTTCCCCTATGACCTAGCCGAGAAGTACAATTCGTTACATACATGGTGGGCCAAAAAAGTAAGCTATTGCACTTTGTCCATGTCTTTGCTAAATAAATTTTCACAATTTTTTCACCAGTGTTCTCTGCAAGAAATATGCACACCACACTTATTATGTCGCTACACTACCTTGTGGAATATAAATATCCAAAAAACATACAATATCTACAGGGTGGGCCAAAAATGGCACCATTTTTGTACACCTCGTAACTTCATCAAATATTAACCGATTTTCACAATTTTTTCACTGTCAGAATCAGGAGACAATTTGCAATAAAACTGTTACTACAGATACCACCACACCCAAAGTGTGTCACTACACTACCTTAATTGTGAAATGTCAGTATCTTAAAAATAACAAAAACAATCCGGTTTTTGTAACAACACATTTTAAGAAATTAACAACAGAAACAACGTGTTTGTTGTCTCAGTTATTGTCTAAAAAAATCACATCTCACATTTTTCACATCAAATTTAGAATGTGTCCGCCTTGCTGCTAGACGACGCATCGAAACCGGCGACACCACTAACCAATAGTGCGATTAACCACATTCAGCGACAATTGCTTTCTTTCGCTGGTTGACGTCGTGAATCGTCAACATTGATAGGCCATCTGTTGAAGAGCATCCCGAACAGCATAATCAACTGGACTTAAGTCTGGGTTGTTTGGAGGCCACATGCGAGGCTCGATCAACGTTGATCACGCAATTAATCAGTGGCATCGCCGCCTTGAGTGCGTCGTCTGACATTTCACGAGGTAGCGTGGTGACACACTTTGGGTGTGGTGGGATCTATAGTAACAGTTTTATTCCAAATTATCTTCTGATTCTGACAGTGAAAGAATTTTGAAAATCGGTTGATATTTGGTGAAGTTATAAGGGGTAAAATAAATGGTGCCATTTTGGCACACCCTGTACAGATGTATCTAAATTACATTTCTCTTCTGTTTTGCTATTTTATTATGTGCGTTTGTCACATATTTTATTAAATACTCTGTTACTGTGTTACAATATCTACAAATACTTTAAAAAATTACCATTAGACCTTCTGTCTATCTGTAGATATTGTATGTTTTTGGATATTTATATCTTATAAGGTAGTGTGGCGACCTAAAGGTGTGGTGTGCAACTGTGCATGCCATGGAGTAGCAAATTTCTTCCAGAGTCTACTGGTGAAAAAATTGTGAACGTTTGTCAATATTTAGAGAAGATATGGAAAAGTACAATAGCTTACATTTTGGCCCACCTGTACAGAGGACAACGACAGCATACTTGTAGCGCGTCAATAAATTTTCTTTGCAAGTTAGCACAGATTTGCAGATAAGTTTTATTTTCTCCTACAGGGTTGTCGCGCAGTGGGATAAAGGATAAAAGAAATTGCGTTGTTTTACGATCGCTTTTGCTTGTTTTGTTTTATTTTTTAGGGTGTCAGTGGAATAGCTTGCTGTGGCAAGGGCGTCCATGCGTCCGTCCGTCTGTCACACCCTGCTGTCAAAACGACGGAAGTTGGGGTGAAGAACTCTCTGGCAAGGATTTGTGAAGGTTTTCTACAAATTCGGACGTAGTCAACCTGATCGAGAAGCTTGAACGAGCGGATGTAGGGAAAATATGCGGACATGCTTATGCGTTTTTTAGAAAAGACACGGCAAACGACTGTGCTATTGAGACTCGCATGTATCCGTGGTCGTGCATTATAAACCACACGTAACCTGTAGATAAACTCAAAAAAGCTAAATGCCGAGAAAAACAATATGATTTTGATGAGACGAATGCACAAATCTGACGCCCTGATCTCTAAGCGGTAGCTGGGCTTCTTGTGTTCTATCGCACGTATGCGATGGCTCTAACGTATTGGATTCGATTGAACCTGGGACACAGCTGACACCGCACACAAGCTGTCGGCATCAGTTGACTAGTTTCACGAGAGGAAACGAGTTCAGAACTTAGATTATACGTACGTACTCACTGGTTGCATGTTTTGCTTCGCGTTGTGTTTTTCTTGTTATGTCAGCAACGCGACTCAAATGTCAGCTTCTAAGCTGTGTCTGGAAAAGTATTTTTTTCAACGCCGTCTAAACAAGATTATTGCGACCACTGTCAGAGCTATAGGGACTATACGCTGCCTAGACTATACAGCACCTAGGCCTACAGCCCGTGTTTTGTACCCCGATGTTTTACGCTTGAAAATCGGCTCAAAGACGGCAGAGAAAGTAGGCCTACATGGGAAGACTTGCGTATGGGTAATGGTACTATAACCAGCGTTCGCTCTCACGGCGCACACAGATCGAGCGGCCATAAAGAGTCGACAGTGATATCGACCGCGTGATACTGGTATAGGCCCTACAGTCCGTTGCATTGCAACATTCGGGTGAAAATGTTTTTCTCGCAGACCGACCTAGAAATTGACACCAACACTGCTGACAGCAGCATCTTAGTCACCACATGACTGGGTGTTCTTTGTAGCCTATACAATACATGCAGCAAAAACTGCACAAGGCGGTCCAAACCCAACGACTCCTATCGGTGTCGCAGCCGATATTCACCTGCCATTCAGCAGCGACATGAATCATGATGCATAGGTAGACGCATTATACCTGTATTGCTTGTGTGTGTGTGTGTGACAGTTATGGAACGTACATAATGCACTGTGACAGTCAGGCCGCCTGCTGCGTGCGCGCAAATGCTGACAGCTTCGCATAACTAACATATGTATACATCGCAGTCGCACTGCGATCATCAGAGGCTTTTCACAGCTCTACTGGGGTGAACGGGTGTCGTCGGCGTCGTCTTTGTGGGTCAGACGTCAACCGAGGCAATAATGTCACACACCTGAAGCTACCGTGGTCGCTGTTAGGGTTAACAACCGGTACAGCTTAGGCCTACTGTCGTGATTGATAGATAACCGATCTCACCTCACTGGTCGAATATATCGCTACACATAGCTGTACAAAAATACTAAATGTGAGAATTTGTTTGCCCGCGCCATGCGTGCAATAGCACGAACCGCCGCTAATGCCGGCATATAGGCTAGCCTATTATATTATCCGTCCGTCCGTCTGTCGACCGTGTAACCATGATTAAGAGCCTACGGTCACTGATACCCAGTTTATACGATCAAGCAAACAACGAACAATCATCGAGCAAACATCCAGCAAATGCATTCAAAATGCACGTGCACGACGCGTGCTCTAATTGCTCGATGTTCGCTCGATGTTTGCTTGATCGTGTAAACGGGATATGAGTCAACGGCGCAATAGCAAACTGTCACAAACGTTAAACCATACAATACAATACAATACAATGGAAAATTTGCACTCAAAAACTGACAAAGACACTGTCAGTTTAATCTAGCACATAAACTAAAAAGAACTGAAATGTTTAAAAGAAAAATGAAATGAGAGATACTGAGAATAGAAATAGTCTTAAATATAAAACTGACAAAATTCGAAAAATGAATGAAGTAAAGACAACTAAAATAAGAAAAAAAACTGAAAAGGTAAGAAATAAAGAATAATAATGAAAACTAAAACTCAGAAAAAAAACTGAAAAGAGTAAACATAAAAACCGTGAACACACTTATACTCCGTTTACGGTACACGATGAAGCAAACATGAAGTAATTAACGGGGTATAATAAGCTTGCACTGCTATCGTTTTCACAGTTTTCGGCTGCAGTCGTGCGTCATAAAGCAAACGACGGTGTAGGCAAGCTAAGCGTGGTTTAATTACGATACAGCACTGTCTAGAGTGGTATAACTTCGCACTACATACTCGCTTAACCGCTTCAGCAGTGCAGTAACTAGTAAATCCGTCCGTATGTTTGTCAAAATGCATACGTGGGATTATGTTCGTGTGGTGCTAAAAGTTTATCACGGAATGTTCCAACAAATATATTGTGTGCAGCGTCTGGACGACTTCGGTTCTCAACAGGACAACCCATGCCCATCACCATCACTCCGTCTCTATGGCCAGCCAGCGGTCCTGACCTCAACCCAGTTGCCGGATTCATTACGTCGATCGCGCCTGATCGAAGAGTGGGAACATTTCCAGCAGGCGTTCATTGATGAGGGGGTCAGGCAGTGGCGCTCACGTTTTGTTTGTGTTGATCGCGTCAGCACGACGTCACTTCCTGTCGTCGATACTTAAAAATTAATAACTCCGTCAAGAAACAACATTTTTCAACGAAATTTGGCAGTTACTTCGCCGATTTATTGAAAATCAAGTGCACGAAATTTTATTCAAATTTGTTCAGATTTGATATGTCTGTGGTACGTTGTGTACGGGTTACTTTTTTCCGGACACAGTGTATGAACGACCACTATGGCAGAACGAACGGTCGTGACAGATTGAGACAGTAGAACATTGCGGTTCGACTAGCCATGTTCATTCCAAAACATTGTCGAGAATCGAGAAGACTCAAAGAGTCAAGACAAGGTAGCCTATGTCGGTGCATTTATAGACAAACAGGCAGAACAGACGGGCTGCTTTTCCCGACAGAAGTTACCGTTATAGAATAAACATGTCAACAACAATATTTAGGCTACATGAAAGCTAAGTTTATTGCGGAGAGAGTATTCAGTCCAATGTGACAAGTCAACTGGGTGACTATTCTTCTGTTGTTGCACGTGTTGCACGTGGCCACAGAATGGCGTCCTGCCAATGGGACAATATCGGCTATAGGCCCTACCTGGGTGATCTCGCCAGGTGAACATATGGGACTACTGGCGCTCGGCCAGTGGCGCAATGATGCATGAAGAGAGAGGCGCCGTTTTAATCGTTATACTATGACAGATTGCATTGGTCATATAGTCCACTGATGGGCCAAACAAACAGACACCCCTTTCAAATACGTCAATATTGCTATATAATCTGTTTGAACAATGTTAACAGTATTGCTATTAATTATTTAGTTTTACGTGAGGTCATTTATATGAAAACATTTTTGTAAGTTTTTCGGATCCCAGTGTTGTGAATCAGACAGCGTTCATCGTTAGTTAATCCAACCACAGTTACAAAATTACAATTCGTTCGCATAAAAACAGAATAGTACACATTGTATTTGTGTATGAAATGGAATTGGATATGTTATTCCACCTCTATTTTACATTTCTTGATAAGGTAAATTCGTTGAAAATTTTAATATAGATGGAAAATAGAAAGGGGCATCTCGATCGGCGAGGGGAGCGTTGTGAGCTCTCTTAGCAGGGCCCAGGGTGGACTTACTTTACTTTTTGCATGCTTGGCTCCAAGGCGGATTCTGGAATATTTAGCGTCTTTGGTCGAAAAAAGGCCATCTTAAAACGGGGACCCCATTAGCTAGAGAATATCAAACATCATCACGACATTTTTTACTCGTCGAAAGCTCTTTATAATGTGGCATTACGTTGTCGCATTAAAAACTGATGTGCGATTATGCATTCAAATAAACTTTAACGAATTAGTGTCATTTGAACCAACTCCGACGTATTAAATATCAACGTTTAGTAAACTACCGGTGTTGCACAGCTGTGTACACGGCACGGGCAAGTACCCCGGTAGCTGAATCTACGGCTGCGCAGTGTGCAGTGCGCTGGTTGAGCAGGTGCAGTGCACGGGCCGTTTATCAGCCTAGCAGAAGTGCGTATTAGTAGACAACACAGGTGACTGCGAATGTGTATACTATATAGCGTCGTTAAATAATCCGACTCCACTCCACACTGCGAATGTGGTTGATTTCATCATAGCCTATTCGTCTCTTCAGCGTCACTGCTGCTAGGTATTACTGCATTATTATATGGCAATATTTAGTCTGCTTTCGCACGGCATTCTGTATGTGCGTAATTGCAGCCGTTGCTGTTAACAAATAAAGCTACATTAGCGAGGTTTACTTAGCAGCAAGAGCTAACAAACTAGCGAATTGTCGTCTGCTTTTGCACAGTAGAGCAAAATTCAGTTAAAACGATATTGTACAGACAATGGTAAGGGGGCATGTATGGGGACATGATACAAGCTTTTGTGTTTGAGAAGTAGGCCTGATCATAGAAAATTCTAAAACCAGCAACTATCAATAATTTGAGGAAACGCCCTGGGTAGTGATGAGACACTGAGCATTTTATCTGAGATGAGACCGAGACGAGACGTCGAGACAGTCTCGAGACCGAGACGTGGAGTCCGAGACCACATTTCTGGTGTAATGTTGAGTCTTGTGACTGCAACAGTCATATCTATAAAAGCGTTGTGTGATAGCGCAGTGTGTTTCAACTTAGAAGTAATAAGGGCGACACTAGGAGAAATGGAGAAGTTGAACTAAAATCCTGTCTTAAATCTTATTAGGCCTATTTTGTCTATTTTTATCATAAGGCAAAACTCCAAGAGATTTCTACAGTGCTGCTATTGTGCCAATAGTTCTGTTACTTTTGCTCTGAAAGTTTGTGACAGTTATTTGATACACCCATAATCTCAGTATGTTGCACCCTGCTATGACATGCGGACTTTGTTCTGTGAAACTGTACAGGTTATTGGAGCTGACTGATAAAGCCGACACTAGAAAATCGTACAATGTCGTCACCAGAAAAATCGAACGACATAAAACTTCTTGCTTACAGACACACTGACGATACCACACCGCCTTCACCTAAGGGTCAGCAATGTGTTAAATTACAACAGTAGACTTGTTCACTGATCGTTTACTTGTTATTAATTAGGCCGCCCGGAACGGTAGTTCCCGGTAGGACTTATGTTTTACAACAGTTATTATTATTGTTTTTTAACGCGAAATCTCCTAGGTTCCTCGACCAACCGCCGTTAAATTTTGCCCCATGCTCGGAAGCATGTTTAGTTTTATAATCCACGTCCAAAAATTTGGAGTTTGCCTGACTGTGCGTGCGACTTTGGACGACTGTAGACTTTGATGCGAATTACGGTGCCGGGCTGCCTCACGTTTAGGCCCGCCGAGAGGGTGGGGAAGGGGGGTTAACTACTCCGGGCCCCGTGACGTTCGGGGGCCCCACCGTCGGTCAGAAATATATAAAGTACGCCAGAGTGTACCATTTTGAAAAGAAAAATTCTAAAATTTTCTTTCCAGAGGGGACCTGTGAAAATGTTTGGGGGCCTCGTAAGAATGTTTCCCCGGGCCCTGCTGTGGCTCTCGACGGGCCTGCTCACGTTGGGCTCTGACCCAAATTTTTAGTTACATTTGATGTAGACTATCGCGTGCTTGTAATGCTTTAAAATGTAGGCCTATGGTTGCTATAGGATTCAAGTTTTTGACCCGACTGTTTGACGATGTTGAGCAACAATATTATTTTAGTCAGAACCAGGCCTCTGCTTCGACAGACGTTATAGGACTGAGAGTCTGGCACATTTCCGGCGTCATGAGCTACACTGGCTGGATGTCAATGGCCGGATTAGGTTCCGTGCATTCAGGTGTGCAAGTGTCGACACAGCATGGCTCCTGGATACTTGATCGATGTCTGCCAGCCAGTCGCCAGCACTGACAGTCATGGGCATCTGCGATCTGCAAGTCGTGGTCAGCTGCAGGTTCCACGGATCAAGATGACAACCTACGGAAGCCGTGCTTTTGGACATGCCGGTCCATCTACTTGGAGCGCTTTTCTGAACATTCTTAAATGTTCACACACTCTGTCTATTTTAGACGCTATTTAGTACATTTTACCATTTTTCGTACTACTACCATGTTAAACGCTAGTCCCTGAAACCGCCGCCGCCGCCGCTGCCGTTAAGGCCTCGGACCGCAACCAACCGTTAAGTTAGCGGTAACTGCAACTTTCGTACCCGAGAACGAAAGTTCCATAGGTGGAATTTTCGTTCCTCGGAACTTTCGTTCCCTGGAACATTCGTCCCCAGGAGCCTTTGTTCTCAACATCAAAACAAGAAATATGAGCTTAATGCTCACGAGACGCGCGAAAGCCTATAGCCGTTTCAGTTCAGTAGTTTAGCTGAAAATGTGGATGTTCACGCTAAGTTAATATACAAATACCAAATTCTCTATCTGGATCGCATAACGATAGTTCCGTGGCGCCACCTTGTGAATGATACAGATTTGACTTGTGTCGCAGACCGAAATCGCCAAAAAATCCATAAAACCGCTATTTTGGCGTTCAAGGTCATTCAAGGTCATTGAATTTGGCGCTAATGGAGAGCCAGTGTACAACTTTCTATTAGTGATTAATAGGAACCTAGGCCCTATCTCGCACCGTTACTGAGATAC
>Ga0209367_1007909_pt1 | contig 14600 bp, 19 predicted proteins | sample WorMetLIZISLAND2_FD_187412 | JGI IMG/M metagenome (GOLD analysis project Ga0209367, IMG submission 187412) | Marine gutless worms symbiont microbial communities from Max Planck institute for Marine Microbiology, Germany - Olavius geniculatus... ... | reverse complement strand
CTAGCCATTGATGTTACAAGTAGCTGTTCACTGACTGTGTTTAAATCCAGGTTGAAGACACACATTTTCCGTCAGACATTTAACCTCAGCGACTAGTTCTGTCCGCCAGCGCCACTGAAGTCTTTTTAGCACATACTGGCGCTTTACAAGTCAGATTATTATTATTATTATTATATCAGCACAGTTCACAGTAGTAATTAAAATAGTACCGTGCATACACTGTAGAAGAATATGCCTTCAATATTCTACTTTTGATATACTGATTTTTTAACGTAAACCAGAGAGTGTTGACTCGCAAACTTTTACCGGAAGAGTCTTTTTCCAATTGTTTTTCGATAAATTTATGCACTACTGACTTTAATAGCTCTGTTTCTGGCTGTTTTTCCTCCTTTTTTAAATAGTGATCATACCGTTTCAAGAGTTTAATGTTACAAATCGTGATAAAAACGTGTCGTAAAGTGCCGTAAATGGACGGGATGTTTCCGTATTTCACGAAAATGTTTGACTTACCATTAAAAAGTGAACACGAACCATATAGCGCGCAGAAATCTTTTCTGGAGGCGAGCACAGTTGTTAACATTGCTTAGCACTTTTCTCACTGCGCATCAAACGATTTGATTGATTATGTTATCTGTGTGGTTCATATTGAAGCACTGTGGCTATCTGTTTATCCGTGTTTATCCGTGCTTCTTTCACAACGTTGTATGTGCACTGTACATTATCTTACCGAGCACATAACGTAATACGTAAAAACGTAACGTAAAATATAGCCGACATGTACTTACACGCTATAATTATTGCTACACTGAAAAAGTATTGTATTATGCACATACTTTAGCACAATGTTGAGTTTTAACATTATTAGGCCTATTATTTATTATATTCTTTACAGCACTACTAAACACGTGGTTTTGTCTTGTTTTATGTTTTTTTCTCTCGTGTTTTTGTCTGACATACAGAACTCGTTTCGTGTGAAATATATCCAGCACTTTTAAACCACATGTTTTACACATTATTAGCAATAGATTAGTGTGAGACGTGAGACGTATTCTAGCATTGGCGTTACGCTTTAGTTTTAATTACATTCACTGGCAGATTATATTATCCAATAGATGTGATCTAACGATTTTAAGTTGCTGATGTCAAAATTAGGCTTTATTAAAACTTTTGTTCAGACATTACACACCTTTAATACACCCCGAGTGTTTTTCGCACATTGTCGCATAGTTTCACAAAACCATAGCTGTTTAACCAACATTAAGCTAAAATCGGATGCAGTTATATTACAAGCATGTACCGGTACCGAAAAATTTTCCGGAGTTAGTGTGTACTGTTATCACAATGTCAACCGATTGCACGCCAGTCGTATAGTTAACACGTGAACGAGATGTGCATGCAAAGTTAACGATTAGATGTATAAGCTGTGATTGATAATTATTGTGTATTCTTCAAGGAGCTGTCACCGCCATGGATTCCGACTCAGAGTCGGTCTATGAAGGTAACCGGCTGAACGCCATCGATATGCGTTCAGATAGACTATATAGACTGAATGTCATAGACGGCGAGTGGCAATAGCTTAGACATCGCACCTGTGTCAAAGTGCAATGTGATTGATAGTCATGACGTGTCTTACCGTAGTACTAGAAGCTGTCGTGTCTTATACGGCTGCAGAGCGGTCTGAAATAGCAAGCCACACTATTGTGTTATCATAACTTTGTCTATCAAATAGTGATCGACTTTCAAAATAATTCGCTAGCGCCCATTTAGCAATGAGATCCGACCGTACTTTTAAAAACTTAACGGCTGCATTTAATTTCTTGTGAATTGATGTCAGATATTAAGTGCAAATCTTTACTAGATAACGTGATAGCTAGAAGATAGTTAGATCTGAATCTTTAACGAAAACTTTGTTGCATTTTGAGCGTTTTAGTAAAAGGAGTTTGACAATCGGTAAACATTTGACAAAGTTATGAGACTGTCCAGTTTGTTGGCTTACTTTTGTGGACCACTCTGAATAGTTTAGCATAGAAGATGTTAGCATAGTCTAGTTGTAGACGTATTAACTGTGTGATTTGACAATATCTGACGTATCAAGCTTTTTTTAACTAATTGCGTTGTTCGACGAAAGTGTTTCTTAAAATTGTAGAACACGACAATGAAGAACTGTGGAAATAATTTATGCTGTAACAGGGAATGAAAAAACTTGGATTAACTACTAACTGCGTGGAAAACGTTGAAATTTACTTTCGTTTTTTGATTCGTTTGTTAATTCTTTAGTTTAGTTGTTGCTGCATTTTTAATTCTTTCGGTTTTTGTCAGTAATCGCTATTCAGGTAGCGCCACTGTCTTTGGTGTTTGGTTACTAGCGGACGTAATAAAAGTTATTGTGTGTTTCGCAAAACAGACGAAAAATGTTCTGGAGACAAAACACTCGCACTACTTAGGCCTATATACTTATTGGCTATGTAGTTGTTTTCCTGTTTTTTGTCGTTCGTTTATTTTGTCTGTTTTTGGCAAATAAACTTATTAAAACCTATCATACTTGCGGTGGCGTAATTGGTTGATAGGTTGACATCTGATGAATCATAGTAGGTCTGACTACATGTATTATTTTGGCTGCATTTTTTGTCGTTCTATTTAAGAGTATTAATTTGATACTCGATAATAGGCATGAGAGTTTTTGTTTGCAGTGTGCATAAATCGTAATGGTTGATTTATTGAAGTCTTCTGGCTATAAATGTTCTAAAGTTTGAAATTATTTTTATGTATATAGGCTTGGTTTTACCTTGGTATTCACTTGAGTGATTGATTTGCTAACACTGTACGGTAATTTTTGGTAGTTAGAACTGTTTTTCCAGTGTCTGCATGCAGATGTTTATGCAGTTATGTTTTATGCGAAGCACCTTGAACACATTATGGCTGTAATTAAATGTATTATAATTTGATAAAGTTAACATCCGTTGTATTATACTGGTGAACACTACGCAGTCTGCAGTTTTCCGGAGACGAGACGTTTATTTGCAATATGCTGTTTTATCAGCTTTTTTGTAAAACAACAGCACATTTATTCTGTGAAAGTACATTGTGGTTTATACGAATAGCTATACGTCTTTTTGTAGATTTTCTTCCCGCAGTAGTGGCATATCTTTTACTCAATATGTCTTTGTTTGAATTTATCACATCTAGGTAGTTCTAATTCGTTTGCTATTAGTAATTGGTACCGACGCTGATTTTTAAAGAACTTTTTTCGTGTAAACTAAAGGTTGTCTATAAATTGGCAGCCGTTTGGCGTTTTAGTACGGACATACTTTTCAAAGTTAGATACTGTGCTATGGAGTATGAAGTAAGGTAATTGCGTTGAATTCTGTGTGGTGTGCGTTGCAGAATCAGTTGGTCCCGAACCTGGCAAAGTGAGTTCGTATTGATCACGTAGCAATTTTTAACAAGTCTCATTTCATTCTAATTATATGTAGTTGCGTCGGGATAAATTTCGCAGGCGACTTTGTTTTGCCCCAGGGCCTATTATTTATTAAAGCCGTATAAACGCACGTCGTGGCGGTATCCGCATTATTGTGGCAGATGTAGCTATATATAGCCTACAGTTAGTTAGCAAATTGCTGGAAAAGACCAAAAGTAGGTCTGCGTATTAATAATGACTGTAAAAATGCAAAGCAAAAAAACTACTTGTCTTTGCGAAGTCCCTAAACGTGGTAATGTTTTACGATGATTTTTTTGGTTTCATCTGTTCAACTTCTCGTTTACCGTTTTTTTGCTCATGTATTGCAGCCCGTGGTTCAACAGCCGGCTTATAAAAAAAACAAAATTTTACGCAAAAAGTTTGCCTTTTGTGGGAATTTTTTTGAGCTTGCGTCCTCAAGACGCGTGCAGAGCGACGTGACTGAACTGAACTAAACTGAACTAAACTGACCAATGAGCGAGTTCACTTCAGCTCAGTTACGTCGCTGTGAACGCGCCTTTACGATCACAGAGTCTGCTTTTCAGCTTTTGATGTACAGTTGCGCATCTTTACTCGTCATTAGCGGTAGCAAGAATCAGAAAATACACGAGCACAGAATAGCGTTCGGGTTTCGGGTGTTTACAATGACTGTCCTGTCCGTATTGAATGTTGTGAGCAGCAGAAGCGAAGAGGCAGCAAAGTGCAAGACGACGAAGATGAAGACATCGTCAAATATTTCAAAGTCAAACCGGAAAATCAAGTCGTCAAACTAGGTGAGTAAACTTATTCGTACCGGTTCTTTCTGTGTTATAAAGTGCTTTAGTGTGCATCCACTAAATGTTTTATACGCCTCCATGCACTGTGGTTTGGGGCAAAGACTCAGCTACTAACTGTTTTAGAACCTTTGACATGTGATAAAACGCATTATGTCGGGTTGCTTATAGGACTGGAACGTACATTGCCTAACGTGGGCCTAGATCGAGCATTTGAACAGTTTTAAAAATTACTAACCATTTGGGCTACAACAACAACAACATTTACAATTTGGTCTCGATCGTGAAACTTGATTATCTTGAACCCTGCTTTTACCGGGAAACGTTTATAAAAGTTTACCGAACGCTCAATTGCGTCTCGTTTGGATGCTGTCAGGAGAGACGATGAAAGTGGAATGCTGGTTCAAGGAGAAGCCGCCCAGCGTCGACTGGTACCGTGGAGCCATCCCGGTGAAGACCGATCCCCGTGTGGTCATCACGTACGACGAGGCGAAGATGTACGCCAGCATGGAGATGAAGAAATGTAAGATCACCGACGAGGCCAAGTATCGCGTCCAGGTTGAGGACGCTGACGGAGAAGAGACGCTCGAATTTGCCGGTTTCTCCGTTTTTGTAAAAGGTACCATACGATTATGTGACATAATTGATTTGTGCTTGCGCTGGCAAGCAAGATGCTACTAGCACGTAAACAAAAAAACTGGGGCCTGTGACTGTTTTAAACAGAAATGAATTGAAAAAAATGGATTATGTTAGCTATCGAGGTGTAAAAATATCTAGAAACAGACAGATTATGGTTCTACAGTCTTAATTCACTTTCAGCAACTGTAAATTTATATAAATAATATAAATTACTAAATAATTCAAATAATTGGCTACATGTTAAACGTCGACAATGACGTCGAGTGTTCATTGTTTTCTCAAATACAATCCAAATATTTTATTTGTAAATTTTTCATCATTTTGATTGTAGATTTTTATTTGACGTCGTTGTAATAATCATTGTTATTGTCGTCACTCGCCACTGACTCTAATAATATTATTTCTGCTTTATTGTATACTGCATTTTATTTTATTGCATGTTGTATTTTGTGTTTTTCGTTGCAGATCCAAAGGATTCTGGACTTGATTTCAGAAATCTGCTTAAGCACAAGTACGTTTGCTGTCTGTTTTGCAGAGTGTTGTTGTTTTTGAAACAAATCAATTTCGGTTTTTCTGCATCTTTTAGTTATTTTTGAGTTATGGGCATTTACACACCGGACGGACAGTCGAGCCTATTAAGACGGCCACACAATAATAGCGATACGATACGTGAGCTAGTGTGTAATCGTGAAATATTTTACAGTGTAGTGTATTGTTGCTAGATGGCAGCAGTTATTATCAATATCATGTGTTGTTGATGCAGGGATCACAAGAAGCGGCGAGGCACCAAAGAAGACCCGGACTGGGGTGAACTCAATCCACGTAAGTCTTTACTATGCAAAGACGTTTCAACTAAGTATTGATTGTAACGTCTTTGCATGTTACTATGCCTCTCGCCAGTGCTATTTATAGCCGTTTCTATCTTACAGCCAGTTTTAGTTGCGTAGGCACTAGGCAGTGATTTTGTCGGTCTTCAAATTTGAGCGCTATTGCCTATAAAATCCAAATATTTACTTTCACTTATTGTTTTACAAAACAAAAATTACGCACTGCAACATTTGTTATTTTTATTCTGCAGCAACATTTTGCTGGCGTCGTTGCTATCCCAGAGAATATTCTCTTCTCACACTCCACTTTTCAGTGCAGTGCGAATGGTAGTTCCATCCGTTTGATGAATACTGACAATAGGCCTATGTTGCTTGATATATTTTTCCTGTCAGTTGTTACAGACATTGTTTGACACTATCAGTGCTGTGAGTGGCGCCTATAATATTGAGTTGTTTGTCTTGTACAGTGGAGAAGCAGCAGGAGGAATATCAGCGCAACCGACGTTTATCAGGCATCGATTTGTCACGAGGCGCACTCAAACCTGGCGGACTCAAGGAAAAGGTAATTAATATCATGGTCTACCTGCGGCTTTTCTGTGCTAACTGATGCTTGTACACGATTGCACGTAAAACGTGGAACGTACATGCTTTAAACGATTAACTTCGATCATTGCAGTAAAGTGTGATCATACTGAACAACTTGAATACAGACTTCAACACTTTTCAGTACAATGATCAAAATAATGTGACAGCAGCCAGTGCTATTGCAGCTGCTGCTACTGGTGCCACTACTATTACTACTACTACTACTACTACTACTACTACTACTACTACTAGGGCTTACTCTTATTATTAAAGCGTGTTTGTGACGGTGCAGCCACAGGACAGTTGGATCGACGAGCTGGAGGACGTCACATGTCAGGAGAAGGAGAGCAAGGTCGAGCTGGCGTGCAAGTTCTCCAACCCCAAGGCGCGTGTCAGCTGGTACAAGAACAAGCTGGAGGTCTTCCAGGGACTCAAGTACAAACTGCAGAACGAGGACGGTGTCCTGCGACTGTTTATCAACAATGCCGCCATGGAGGACGCCGGCAAATACACATGCCAGGCGAACAACCTCGAAACGTCTTGTTACCTCACTGTCGAAGGTTAAATGCTACAGCGTGGTTCATAATATATTATGTGCATGTTATGAAATTGCTATAGATTTACAGCTTACTTAGATAATTTTAATGTAATGAATTATTCTTTATTTCTCTACGCCAGGCTTATATTTGGCATAACAGGAGTCTGATTTTTGAACAACCTATACAGTTTTATGGATGAATTTTTAGATTACCCTATAATGCTAAAATTTAGTTATACTCAGTCTTGTCATGTATTACAGTTGCTCGTTACTTGCTTTGCATTACTTTTTGAACCTTTTCCTTTCAAGCACTGATAAGAATTTGTTTGCGAGTAGGGCTGTGACCGTAGATGCCATATTCGATTATCATTGTAAAGTTGGCTGGTGTTTGTGGATAAATAGGCAAGAAAGTGGAGTACTTTTTCACACAGAAGCTGCCTAAGGCAATGTCGGTGAAACGCAAGAAAGACCTGCTACTGGAGTGTATGTTGTCAGACCCGCGGCCTCATGTCACCTGGTACAAGAACGGCGAGAAAATCGAGGTAAATGTCATTCTTCATAATGGTAATATATTTCAAAGATGTGCTAAACGTTACGGGAAAACGGATAAACGTCAAAACATGTCTATTTTGGATTAAAATATTTAAGAATTTTAAGTAAAACGTGGCCGTTGTCTTGTTGTACCGGTACTGAAAAAATCCAAAGCCTTGAAAATACAACTTTCACGTATTTATCGTATTTTTATCGAAGTAAACAACAGACAGACGTTTATAAACGTTTACGACAACTATGGCACATTTCCTACATGTCAAAATTTCGTGTCTCGTGTCGTATTATTTCGTCAATTGATGCTGTATTTGACTGTATGTGCTGCTTTGCAGTACACTCCAGGCAAATACGAGATCTCACGACGCGAGAACCGATGCATCTTAAAGATTAAGAACGCCGACAAAGACGATGGAGCAGAGTTTAAGTGCGAAGTCGAAGGGGATCAAACTTCATGCAAAGTGACCATTGAAGGTGAGCGCGTGATAGCCAGCCACTTTGTTTATTTATGTTTATTTACTTTTACTTTTTTTACTTGTTTTACATCGTATTTATTTGAACCTGAATTATGTCTAATACGTGAGTGCACTGTCTATATTGGATTTATATAACGTGCACCTACTGCGAAATTATATCCAGTAATTTAATTTTGCTTGCACTTTTTTGGTGGATTTATATACAACACAAATAAACAAAAAGATTACGACTTCAGAATCTGAAAGGACTCGCATTTTTCGATTATTAGAGTTACAATTTACTCGAGCAATGATTCAACTCACGCCATTTCTGATTTCAATGTCTTATTCTATTCCGGATATAATATACCGGTACTGTTTTTTGCGATCAAGTCAATAAAAGTTTAATTCGACGTTTTTGTTCGCCAAATTTTGAACGTGGGCGGGAATTTAATGTTAATTTTGCTGTCGGGAATTTGCAGCTTCAGTCGAAAAATTGCAAGATTCTGGTGCCAAATTTTTCAACCCAAAAGCCGCTGCTGATGAATATAGCTTAATGCAAGCAATGTGTGTCGCTGTCTGGTGCACAGAGCCTGACTACGCGTTCGAGAAAGAGCTGAACGATGCTGACGCCTATGAGAAGGAGACCGCCGAGTTCGAGTGCGAAGTCAATGACGAAGAAGCCGCCGTACAGTGGTTCCGTGAAGACAAGGTTAGCCATAAGCTTCTATATGTGTCTGATCACATTTTTCTCGCGTTTTGCTTAGGCCTACTAATGCGCGAGTTCCATTATTTCGATTTGTTGTACCGTTTGTTGTATGGCATGTTGTGCAATAAATCCGCAACATTTTTGAAATGGAGTTTGGGCCTTAGCCCGCTCTGATTTTTACGCTAGCTTATCCGTTTCTACCTTTGATCTGAGTTTCACTGGAGCTGCGATGACTTTTTCTGTAATAGCCTGTTGTGCGCAGAACTTTGAGAACGATCGCGACTTGATGACGTTGATGTGAAAAGTTGAAGCAAATGTTGAAAAACCGATTAATGTGTCATGTTGTCTGCAGCCGATTGACATCAACGATCCGAAGTACTTCTGCGTACAAGACGGCAAGAAACGCAAACTGCGTGTCGCCAACATCACGAGCAAAGATGAAGGCTTCTACAAGTGCAAAGTGCAGGACAAAGTCACCTCGGCCAAACTCTACGTCGCACGTAAGTCTCCATGGTCGAGATTATAATCTGTTTTTGCTTGATGTTTTGTTGATCACTAGAACTAGACCATGGCTTCAGTATTGCATTACAGATTTAAGATTTTTTTGTTTGGGACAGAACGGGGAATAAAATGTATGCATATTTTAACATGTTTAAGGCTATGAACGATTATGAGCAGCCAGAGATTACACACACTCTAAAGTGAGCAAATTAAAGCTAATGCGTTCATTGCGTTCGTTGCGTATTTGTTTCACATCTAACGTTGCTTGTGTGAAAATTGTACACAAAGGCTCTGCGTTTTCGCGCGTTACGTTGCGTGCCTGGAAACCTGGCTTCAGGTCTGATTACCTTCTTGCTTCAAGTAAAGAGAATGATGATGCATCGCTCGTTGTTGCTGTTGTAGCTGACGTCATCATCAAAGAACCGCTGAAAAACCTGCGCATGGTGGAGGGCGAAACCGCCAAGATGCAGTGCAAGGTGAAAAACCCCAAGAACTATCCGATCACGTGGCTGAGGAATGGCGAAGAAATCAAAGTACCCAGCGACAAGTTGGTATTTTCTACTGCAACGCTTTGTGTTCTACAATTAGCTAACTGTTTCGTACATAATGTATCTACTCGTTTGTTTAGTTTTCACGTTCTTTGGAAATGAAGTGCGAGTAAGAACTGGTTTTGTTATGCTGTTGAGATCATCTAAGTTAACTTTTCCACGTTTATTTGTCAAAATAGCAGCAGAAGTTTGTTTTGCTTCATTTCGCTGTCTCTCGACTTTTTGGCGTAATAATTGATGATGATAATAACGACGATGATAATTATTATTTTGTGGTCGTTGTGTGCTGTGAATGTAGGTTTGAGATAAAAGAAGAAGACGGCAAACAGACGCTGATCATCAAAGACCTGAAGCTCGATGATGCCGCTGACTTTGTGTGCAAAATTGGAGACCGCGAAACTTCAGCCAAATTGCAAGTCGACGAAGGTATGCAAAAAAGCTAAATGTGTTTTTTTCTAGCTTTTTTCTGTCAAAATCGTAAACTTTAGTTGTATGGAATATTTTCACAACGGTCTGTGCTGTTCTTGCAGTCACGTAATTATAGCCTATCAAGCGATTGGTAGCGATGCGTTTTACTAACTTTTTTGAAATAATTTTATTGATAATAATTATAAATTTTGCAACGATGACATGCATATAATAAAGTGAATAATTATTGTTTTTTTTATATAATTAGAAAGAACTCGTTAATCCGCTATGATAAAATGGACTTGCTTTGTTCTTTGCACTTAGACACGTTCGTATAGTGGCACCTAAATTAAGACTGAATATTTTGATTGTTTGACTTTGCTGTTTTTGATTGCTTTAAAAGGCGATGTGAGATCACCTGTGTAACATATTGTTAATAATGATTTTTTTCTGCTGCTGCAGGTCAACGTCCACCAGTCGTTAATCTAGATGCTATTCCACGTGAAATCACGGTCAAAGCCGGCAGAAGAGTTGACCTGGAGATTCCATATACAGGTGAGGTGGTTTACTTTCAGTTTCAGTTTTAACTATCATTATTGCAGCAAATATCAGATTTTGTTTGCTCTCTGTGTGTTGTAGCTATTATCCCTGTTATTGCATTTTCGTTTTTGGTGCCAATTTTAGCAACCTGTGGAACAAACTTCTATTTGATATCATTTGCTTACTTATTTACTTCTGCACTGTTACTCTCGGTCTTGAGACAGCGGTTCAAGGCTTTGCTCTTTAGTTTGTTTTTTTTATGTGGACCTACTTATCTGACACTTTATCGGCGTGTCCTGGAACTTGCTATAGTATTTAGGCAATGTTAAACTTTTCTACGATGATGACGATGATGTCATAATGATGTCATTATGGCGCAGGTCGACCGGTGCCGACGAGTAAATGGTCGAAGAACAGCAAAGCGCTACCGGCCGATGACAACCTGAGCACGTCACAGAAGCCGGAGATGTGCAAGCTGCAGATACAGAAAGCGCGCCGAGAAGACGCCGGAGAGTACGAACTGGAACTGGAGAATGCCAGCGGCAAAGTCAACGTCCCCATCACCATCAAAGTCATCGGTAAACACTGTCTGGTAGTAATAGTAGTAGTTGTTGTTGTGGTGTGGTTGCGGTAGTGGTGATAGTGTAGGCTATTATTTGATATTTCAATTACCATGCAACAAAATCATCGGTAAACTTTTTATTACTGTGATGACGCCTTTAATGCAGAGATATATTAGTATTGATTTTTAATGTACGGGGTGAAGTCCAATATTTTTTTTCATTTTGCGGCAATCTTACTCATTATTTTTCTGGTAGATAGCGCTGCCTCACTACACGTTTGTGTCGCAGTTCAACATCGTAAAATGACACACATTCAATTCTGACTTAGCGGAGGTGTTGTGCTGTTCGAGCGCTTCAAGTTAATATGCACTAACACAATTACAATGTTTATTGTGTGAATCGACAGACAAGCCGTCGAAGCCGGAGGGTCCGCTGGAGATCATGGACGTCTACCGTGATCGCTGTCGTCTGGCCTGGAAGCCACCCCTGGACGACGGCGGCCGTCCCATCCTCCGGTACGTCGTCGAGGCGCAGGACACGGAGTCTCAGAAGTGGGTCAAGGTCGGCAAGGTCATGGGTGACACCCAGTGCGGCGTGCCCGGCCTGGAGCCCGGAAAGCGCTACAGGTTCCGTGTTAAGGCCGTCAACTCGGAGGGCGAGAGTGAACCTCTGACAGCCGCCGACGATATTCTCGCTAAAGATCCTTATGGTAAGTCTGCCTGGATTTTAAAAGTTATTTTTTTAATTGTCATACTAGGCCTATACACGAAAAAAGCCTGGCATACTTGTTTTGTTTCAGACTTTTCTATGTTTTAAAAATGCATTCTTGACGTCTTAGCTGTGCTTTTTTGTTTCTGCGTTTTTTTAAATTTTTGCCAGTGGACATTGAACGGTCAGTAGAAAATGACGGCGATTGATGATATTTCAGTACAAGAAAATCGAAATGCTACGGGTAAAGTAATGGCGGACGTCTGTGTTTTAACAAAAATTTGAAGAACATGAAAACGTTGTGTATTGTCATGTTGGATTTTGTCAGTTTCTCAGATAAAAAAGTTACGTTTTGTTTAACATTTATAAACGCTTTCAATTTTGCTTTTAAAACGCCTTTAAACGTTTTTAGTTTTGTTTTCCTAATGCTCATTTTATCTATGCTTTTCATGCACGTCCTATGAGTTCTAGATCTTATCCTAACACGTTTTTTGGCTCGTAGATCCACCCGGCAAGCCTGGTCGACCCGAGGTAGTGGACTATGACAAAGACCGCGCCGAGATCAAGTGGACGCATCCCAAAAGCGACGGCGGCAGTCCTTTGACCAAATACGTCGTCGAGAAGAAGATGAAAGGCGGTCCCTGGGAAAAGGTTCGTTCTCCATTTTACTTTAGAACTTTTGTTTCATTTTTGTTTAGGACATTGATAGCGCGTGTGCATAAACTCAAACCTCTAATCGCGAAGCGCTAGTCCTGTGCTATTCATTCATTTTAAATCAGGCAGCAAAGCATATAAAACAATACAGACGTGCAAACGAGAGCAGTGACATAAAACATAAAAACATATTATGCAAACCTAAAAAACACGGACATCTATAGAATAAACAACGATAAACTGCGCATGCAACAGAGAATTAAACAGACAACCGAGAAAACTGATGGAAATGGTAACCTTGCGATTAGTACCTGTACTCGAATTTCATATCTTCTGTGGTCTCGCGAAGTATCTGGACGGGGACAAAACGACAACTGCGTACTGAGAACTGATAGCACGTTAAGATAGTGACAGCTGGTCTTGTATATGTGCCAGGTCGGAATGGTGCCTCCGGAAGAGACGTCGGCCATTGTGCCGGGCCTGGAGGAAGGCAAGGACTATGAGTTCCGAGTAGTGCCGGTCAACGCCGCCGGCAAAGGCGAAGAGTCTGACCCGACCGCGTCTATATTCACCAAAGCTAGGAAAGGTCTGCCGTGCTGACTGCTATTCACTCTATAGCTTAGTCACTACGCGAACAGTTACCGTGCATGTGCGTATGTGGTCTGGGGTGGTTGACAGCGTGACTCGCATATGTGCGTATCTGTCGTAATAGGCCGCATTTACCGTTACTTGTCTTGCTCGTTTGTCTCTGTCTGTCCCTGTGGGATCAAATCTTAAAAATTGACAACAAAAAAGCGCAGAAAAATCAGAACAGTTTTTTTGAATGTTTCCATGGCAAAAGTATGCTGATTTTTAGTTGAAAAAAATAAAAAAAATAGAGACGGCCGCGTAATATGTCCGTACTGGGCTGATGCGTTTTTTTCTAGTTTTATTCTGCGTTCGCAGTCGCACTGTCTGTCTTCACAACTACATCTGCATGTAGTACAACGGGTCGCTGGCTTGACCACGCTCTTGAACGTGACCGAACGAGCGATAATGCAGGATACACGACGACGACCGTAGAATAAGCGTATATTGATCGAACCGCCGTTTAGAGTCTATAAGTTTGTTTAGGATTTACTTTTTATTTAGTATTTTATTCTCATTTCACTCCAAACACTCACACTATAAACTACTGTAGTAGAGAGTCGTAAATAAATGTGTGTGCTGCAGTGGGTAACACGGTGCTGTGTATAGCTCGGCATCTAGACTGATAATTGAAATGAAATGAAATGTAATGAAATATAATAAATTCGGTTTACAAAATACGGTGAAGTAATTAGTTCGAATAATGATAAAAATAATGTTAAACGTGTGCAAAATTTCGCAAAATTTGTTATGCAACTGTTTGGTTTTTTTCGTTCAGACGCTCAATTATTACTGATTTTGTCAGTGCATCAGTTGGAAAATGTTACAGTTAAGCCGCGAATTGACCGCGACAGTTTCCTGGAAAGTCACCAACTTAAGAGAGGACAAGAGTTTAACGTGGAGGTCAAATTTACTGGTGAACCGCCACCGAAGGTCACCTGGACGAAAGGAAAGAAGGTAAGTCGTGCATGCTTATGTTGGGCTAATAGTGCTACCGGCCTTAACTGCGCCTCGCGATTGTTTCTAATACATTTGGTTACCATTCTTTTGTTAAAATTGTTGTTATAGAGCGCTCTATGGCGAACAGACAAGCATACACACACATGCCGCTTCCAAGTATTTAAAAATCTTATTTGACGATTTTTAAAACTTACTGTAGGTCTACAGAATAATATTTTGCCATTAATCTACGACAGTATCCGCTTCATAGCCAGGTCGGGTCAGTTTAAAGGTGATATATTTTGAGCTAATTTTTTTATCTTTCTGTCGTCATTAATTTCAATTTAATCTGCTGCTTTCTGCTAGTTTTCTGTTGCCGCTACGACACAGTGTAACATCCTTTTTACGTTAACTTGCAGTGCATATTTAAGAGGAGATAATGGCGAAAATATTATTGATTGCGATTAGACTAGCCTCTGAGGAAGTTTTTCTGCATCTACTAAACAGTAAATGTATGCCAGTATTATTGTACTCGTTAGAAGTTTGCCCTCTGAACAAGGCGGACATACGGTCCCTTGACTTC
>Ga0209367_1007908_pt1 | contig 14600 bp, 11 predicted proteins | sample WorMetLIZISLAND2_FD_187412 | JGI IMG/M metagenome (GOLD analysis project Ga0209367, IMG submission 187412) | Marine gutless worms symbiont microbial communities from Max Planck institute for Marine Microbiology, Germany - Olavius geniculatus... ... | reverse complement strand
CACAAATAACATTCAGACAGTGCTGCAGGGCATCCGCATCGATTATGGATGTGACAGTGGAATACAGCTTAGCATCATCAGCAAATAGTTTAATGGTAAAGTGTGAGGATAGTAGGTTACATATTTCGTTAACAAATATAACAAATAACACTGGGCCCAGGATGCTACCTTGGGGCACACCACTCACTATGTCACAGTAATCAGATAGACAAGAACCAACTCTGACGCACTGAACACGACCTGCTAGGAAACTCGATATCCATGCAATCACGATCGGGTTTACACCATAGTGCTCTAATTTAGCAATAAGTTTACTGTGTACAACCGAATCAAACGTTGTTGCATTCAGTTGCTGATCAAAGTGTAATACTGTGTAACAACTTAACTTTGGCTATGGGTTTGCGTGCAGAAATTGAAGTCAGCAGACAACGGCCGACAAGAAGTCGGAATTTCGGCAGCATTTTTGGTGAGTTGGTAAAATTACATTTATGTGCATGTGATGTGATTAGATTTTTGTGACATGTGATTTTTTTCATAATGCAGTGTTTGGTGGCAATATGAAATACTGCATACCACTACTGTATATATCTGCACATTTGGTGTCGGGCGTTCGATGCTACGACCATACAACGCCGTTGCTAAAAGAGCTGCACTGGCTTCCGGTTCGGCGTCGGGTGGATTTCAAGATGGCCACCCTGGACTATTTGTCACTGTTTGGCATGGCTCCACCTTAACCTGGCCGCCACTGTCAGCTGGTCTCTGATGAAGGTTGTCATCAGTTGCGTTCTGCCAACTCAAGGACATGTGTCATCAGATGGATATGCAGCAGCTATGGAGACAAATGTTTTGCTGCTGCAGGTCCGAAGCTGTGGAACAATTTTCCAGCTCATCTGAGACAAACTGATATTAATTGTGAACAGTTCAAGCGGCTGCTGAAGACATTTTTGTTCGGATGTTGAGAGTGCAGCGTATTGTGGCTAACTGTTAAATTATGCCCTCTAAGTCATCTTACTTACTTACTAGAAAATCTTAGAAGGAACAAGAAAGAATGACTGGTTAGCAGCACAGTGGTTATAGATATTAAACATCCCTAGACACCAAAATTAACGTATATTTTTTATCTATTTTTTTTAAAATTGCATAATGTTCTGACAATTTTGACAGTAATATCAGCACCCAGCGTTTTGTCAACATGGAGAAATTTACCTTTGAAATCGACGATCTAGGAAAATCACGTAGAAAACTCGTCGCCTTATTGGCATGTAGGCACCCCATGTGACTTATCACGCTAGCCAGTAAACATCATGAATATTAATGGCCTAGCCTAGACTGATGACGATACCGGCTAAGCCATTAATATTCATGATATCTCTAGGCAAGGCTCATGATGTCATTTGGGGAACTGGTATTTTTGCCTAACATAAGGTATTGTCGCATTTCATTTGAAATTGCACCTTAATTTCATATATTTGTGAAGCTTAAATCAAAATATTATATATGTGAGGTTAGATGTCTAATTTAAATCTACATAAATTGTGCAAGTGAGTTTGACCGTGGCAGCGGACCTTTAAGCAAAGTGAGTGATAGAATGTGTGGGGTAACAGTTAAGCAGGCTGGAAACCGAGACTTTTGGAAAGTAATGTCAAAGGTGGATGGAATTGGACCAGTTAAATTTATAAAACGAAGAGGAGCAGAAACTGTTATAAATAAATGTTTTATTCTTGTGGATTTTTTTTGCAGTTTTACGAGTGCTGCATTGCTTAATGCTTTTTTTGTACATTTGTTGGCTGTAATTTGATTTATTTCGTTGTAGGCTGACATAAAGCCGAAGGTCGATGGATGTAATGGTCTTCGATATGATCTGACTGTTGATATTATTGACTCAATCTTCCGAACATATCCAGCTGGTAATCATAGCAATCTTTTGTTAGAACTTGCTTGTTGTTTTGTTCTATTTTTAACTAATAGGCTTTTAGTGCTTTATCTCTGGCACCCCATATTCATCTGGTCTCTTGCTGACATTGTGTGGTCTAAAAATTTTGTTTTTACTAACCTGCTCTGTAGTTGTGTTTGATATTGATTCGTTCTTCGATTTTTGGTATGGGGTTGAGCCATTGGATTACCCCATCAAACTTATTCTTAGTTTTTAATTGCAGTTGTTTGACTTAACGATTAATAATGATCAAGAGATCATTCGTGATTGCTGTGTGGTTTAGTCAGTGAATAAGTGATCATTTTGGCTGAGTAATAATAAATGGCAATGCAATATAGATGTAGTTCTGGTTTTATTTAGTGCGGCAGATCTGTGGTTGAAGCCGATCGGCTTGGTTCAAAAGTTGGTGGCTGTCCAGCTGTAATGTTCTGGGTCCATCTGGCATAATATGATGAGATAAATTGGGTGAACTCTGGTAAAATGGCGGTGTTGCAGTGATAGCATGATGAACATCGTCATTTCCTGTTACTTTACAGCATTTAGGCTATATCTGGGTCAGATGCTTGAACATGGAAGTTTGTATAGTGTATTATACTGAATTACAGAACTGAGCTGTCTAACTGTCAGTTAGATGCGTGAGCTCTCTGTAGTGCAGGTAGACCAGTAGGCAACAGGGAAGATTATTAGAACTGCCATTATGTTAATTACACATGCACGCATATAATGGAGTTCTTACAATTTTTGGTTTAGGTTTAGCTTGTTTTTTGTGTTTTGTGTTTCTGTAAAGGTTAAAATTACTGTTCAGTTATTATGTGTTTGTGTGCATTTTGCCTGGAAAGGCTGTCCCCGAAATGACCTATACTGTGTCAGGTGGGACGTTAAACCCTACTCACTCACTTACTTGACCAGTAGGCCAGGTTGTGTTCTGTGTATTTGCAGTACGACAGAAGCATTACGAGAACGTTCCTGACAAGATGAGCGAGGAAGAGTTCTGGTCTCGGTTCTTTCAGTCTCATTACTTTCACCGTGATCGCGTCAACTTCACTAACAAAGACCTTTTTGCCGACTGTGCCAAAACCGATGAACAGGGTATCTACAGTATATTTGTAGTACTCTTATTATAAGAGCCTCATTTCCTTTGTAATGAATTGCCTAAATTTGACTGATGTTTGGGTCTTGGTTGCATTTTAATCTTGAAACTTTTAGACATAACGTGTCAGCATTTTTTTTATGTCTTCATTTTTGATAGGTTGCTGGTTTCTACTCTTATGTAAAGACTCTGGGCAGTGTATTCATACACATGTATTTCAGTCATCAAATTGTATATTTTGTCAAGTGTTTTAGGCATCAAACTGTGTATTTTTTTATCAGCTTTGTGGGTGACAAGGTAACTGTGGGCTTCGCAGAAAGTAGTGTTATGCAGAGTTTATGGGTACCGGTATGTCATCTGTCTAGAAAATGGTATCAGCTAAACACTATAATAGGTTATTGTAATTTATTTACTTATTCGTACAGTGATACAGCCGTGTAACATTATCAGTTTGTAAAGCGATATCGTGCTTTTTTATTCGTCATTGATCAGCTTGCTGTGTTCTAACTGGACTCTGTGTAACTAAGTAAGTAAGTAAGGTGACTCGGGACAGTCAAGTTGATGACACATTGGCTATTTTCTGGCGTCAGTTGTCTGGTGCCAGAAACCATGACACACTTAGCCACCATATGATGCTGGCAGAAAAAAAAACAGAAATGTATTCCGATTTTGAGAATTTTGAAAATGATGATGTTATAGCTGCTGTTTTAGCATTCAGGTTGTAGAAAAAAATTCAAAAGGAAAAGCGACGTAAACCAAATGCCGCTTTATTTTTGTTTACAGACAAACAAGCAGTGTTTTCGTCTGCTCAGACTGATCAATCACAGTTCAGCTTTCTGGCTGGTTTTTGGCCTGAAATTGAACATGTTCTATCCGGCGCCGGTGTCTGTCACCAGAAAAATCTGGCACCAGAAAAGTATGACAGACTGAGCAGTTTCTGGTACCAGTTGACTGGTACCACAAACAGGCGTCTGAAACTGGCCAGTGTGTCATCGCTATTAGTCGCATTTGAACAAAAGTGTCTAGTTAGCAGCCGCTTAAGCTATAGGCGTCTGATTAATCTTGTTTATTTGTTTGACTGCCAGATGGACCAATCGATCAATCCACCGACCGACTGATTTTTTAATATTATTATTCATTTATTGGTCATGTACCATTCTGTTGCAGCTATCCAGTCTGAGATGCACACAGGTCAAAAAGATCTGCTGATTGACCTCACATCAATGAAAGACTCGTCACTGGATGAAGTAAGTGATCTGTTGTTATTTGAGTGTCTGCAGATCTTTCGTGTTTAATTCGTCCGTAAGTTTTACCAAATTGTGTGTGCTTTTATGGTTATAAATAGCAAGTATACATATGAGTCTGTTTGCACAATGCTATAAGGTCTTTATTTCAGAGATGCTAGCAGTAACTTGTTGTGGAAGACACTGTCAGACCTTCTTACCTGTCGAAAAAGTAATTTCAGAAGTATGCAAGTCAATAATCTCGTCGTAAATTATGTGGCTTACCTGGGGATTGAACACAGTCGGTAACCATTTAGGCTCAGCAAGCATTCTGCATTATAACAGTGTACGGTATCGTCATTTCATTTGTCCATTTGTGTGCCAGCTAACTCCAAAAATTGTGATCGCATTTTAATGAATTTTTTTTGTTGGGGCTGGGCATGGCCCAAGAAGGAAGGTTAGATTCTGGTGCTGATCCAGGTTTTTTCTGGGTTCTGGATCATCTAGAATTCTTTGCCATTAGAACACCGGGCATAAACCGACATTGTTATGTTCACCAGGTGGCAGCCAATGTTTGAGAGCTTTGATTACTTCTAATTATAGGTCATATTTGTTTTCTTATTTTTCAGGGCTATCGTAGTAAGGATGTGGATGACTTCAAGTCGGGCTCAAATCCAGCAAACGCATCGCTGATTAAGCGCTTCAACCAGCATTCCACAATGGTGCTTAAATCCTGTGATAAGAAGCCAACCAACGGCATGCCTGCTGCTACTGGTAACTCCACTGAGAGTGGTGGCAGTGATGTTGAACGGCTGTCGAAGGATTCGAAGGAAGTAACAGTCAACGGGGTCCATCCAGTGACTTCCAAGCTGCAGCAGAATTCCACGTCGTTCACTCCAGCCGATGCTGTTAACAGTAATAACCACGAAGTCACCGATAAGCATGTAAGGAATACCATTTCTTCAGTTTTATTAATATTTTTTATGTGTATGATCTCTGTACTAAATGTCAATGCATATATATAATGCATTTGTTGTTATTTATAGAAGTTTTATCACACGTGAAGTATGGTGCTGTGTTCTAGCTTGGTAATGCATTTCCTTGTCTTTAGTCTATTAAAGTGGTGGCGTGGCATAGTTGGTAACGCGTTTCAGCTGAAACGAAGTTACTCTACGCCGGGCCCGGTTAGTACTGCGATGGGTGACTGCCTGCGGGCAGGTAAACCATCTCGATGCAAAGCCTGCCAGCTAGGTTGACTCAGCATTCTACCCTCCGTGGGACGGTAAAATGAGCAGTAACTCATTTATATGGGTTACGGAAGGTGGTGACCTTAGTACAGCTGAATGGGGCTGCCTAGCCGGCCTCTGCGTTAGCCTGTGTCTGCAGGCTGCACGTGTTGGCCGTGCGGTTGGCGGCTCGGGTTAGTGACGAAAAGCGCATTAGAGGCGTTGTACACGAGATGCACTATACAAATTGACACCTTTACCTTTACCTTTATTAGACAGCCCTAGGTATTTTTTGGTTCCTGGCGTAGTGTAGTATGTTAGTTGCAGTCAGTGAAGTTATAATGCAGCAGGTGAATATGGTACGTTACCAGTCACCCAGTTTGACTCAGCTTCTAGACCTTTATGAGATGGTAAAATGAGTATTAAATTTTGAGGCTGACTACTCATTAATGGTACCTTTTTCCATAATTAGCAATAACCTTCACTTTGAACACACAGAATTTAGCCTGTATTTCGTGGATTTCAGCCTAATGTTGGACACTGCACTAACGTACTATTATTTGCCGTCACAGCTTGCCTTTCCACATGCTCAGTAGGCAGTATGATTACGGTCATGTTCAGTACGCTGTTACTGACAAACCGATCTAGCAGTGACACATCTGCGCAAGAGCTTGCATTGGGGCCATAGGTGCCGACTTTGAGCACATAATTCAAGACTTGTTCAGAATGATTTGTCTCCAAGAATTAAAATTTAATGTTTAAAAAATATTACGTATTAATGATTTTGTACACACTTACTTTTATGGTTATCGATAATTTTGGAACACGTTGCAATGCATGTAGACACTGCATCTGCCAGTTCATGCGAATCTGTAGTCTAGAACTTGTTAATAAATTAAGGAAATTGTCGAGTTGGTTTGTGTGGTTTTTAGGCAAAACTGCGTGAGAAGATTGAGTACAATGATCTTGAAGGTGAAGAGTCAACCTCCGCAGCCCCGGCACTGAAACTAGCCCGCCTTGACCCGTACTTGCACGGCCCGACCCCCGTCATAGCGATGCAGTACAGTACCAGCGAGGACATGATCCATGCCTGTCAGGCTTTCACACAGGAGATGATGGCGTGGCAGTCGCAGCAGACTCAGGCATCACACTGCATAGTTCTGGCTTTGTAGAACATCTCGAATTGTTTAAATTTTAGGCAAAAACTTGTGATTCGTTTCATAGATGTAAAACCATTCTTTTTACATTTTTTTCACAGTTTTTATTCTTGCTATGTTTTTTATGTTTTTAACATTTTTTTTTCTGTGTTAGTCATTCTTATAAAAATACGTTCACTGAAATTTAAAATTCCACCAAGAACGTCGAGAAGCACTTTTAAAGCCACTGAAATGAATTGATGGGCTATCCTCATAGTACACTGTGTCTCAAAAAACATTCGCGACATTTTGAACTGTAACTTGAATGCCAGTTATCAGATTTTGATAATTTTTGGTGTGAATATTCTTGGCACAACTTGCCATAAATGGCTATTCAGTTTCTCACCTCACTCAACGTTTGTTTCTGCACTATCTGGGGAAACCACAACCAGCGAAATATCACTTTTTTATCTAATGCGATATGATTGCTTAATTAGCGCAACACATAAAAACATATTTTTCACATTTTTGACACTGTGGCTGACGTTTCATCCAGTTGTCTATTTTTCAACTGTCTGCAATAAAATTGCTTGAGGTGTTGGCCCACTATGCGAACACAGGCAAGGAGACACTTTCTCCATTTATTGACAGCAGTATCGATAGTGTTCAGCTCCAGACCAATGCAGGTTGTACCAGTCGCTTCTTGACTTCACAAACATTCTTAAACTTTATCTGGTAGACACACTGCTGCATGACAGTCAAACTTTGTAATAGACCGGCCCACAGATCAGGATAGATGGAATTTATTGACGTTTTACCATTCATTTTAACACGTATTATGCTTGGTCTGCTTTCCCCAGGTCGTGCAAAAGCAGACGTTGGGTGAGGTGGAAACTAAAACACTTATTTAATAGCTAGTTGTGTCAGAAATATTTCTGCCAAAAATTATTAAAATCTGCTAATCATTCTTCAAGTTACAATCGATAATGTCAGGGATGTTTTTTCAGGTTTTTTGTTTATTATAACACATATTTCGCTTGATCTGCTTTCCCTAGGTAGTGCAGAAGCATACATTGGTTGAAGTGGGAAACTGAATGGTTATTTGATGGCAAGTTGTGTCAGGAATATTTTTATTAAAAATTAACAAAATTTGATAATTGTTTTTCAGGTTACAGTCAAAAATGTCGGGGATGTTTTTATTTGAGACACAGTGTAGTTTACTTACTTAGTCCAGTGATACATGGTCTTATGGCCACACAGTTGAATGAAAATGAAATAAAAAGTCTCTTTCTTTGTCTAGTTCTAGATATACTGAACTTACCTCATTATGTTTTAGGCAAGAAGTTGAACAAATTAGGGCGAATGTTTTTCATCAACGTTCTTAAGCATTTTTTAAATTTCTGCCACGTTTTTAAACATTTTTTATTTTTGTCTGGAACGTTTTTTACATCTGTGATTCCTCTATTGTATATCAGTGTCATTTGGTATTAGAGCAGCATAATTATTGGAGTTACTCCAGTATCTCCTTGTACAGAGAAGTGTTGGAGAAGTGATGTGCTAATGTTTTAGAATTTAAAAGCTCAGATTTTTAGAAAGCCCAACCTGTTGGGTTGTTGGCTTTGGTTTTTCTTGGTTTTTGAAAGAGGTCCATCATCTGGATGGATCTTGTGGTTCTTGTGGGCTCGGAGTTAATTGAGTAAGCACTGCTGAATACTGTTCACGTGGAATGAATGTTTAAAACCTGGCTAATTCATTGGTTGAAAAGTTAACCATAATAACGTGTCAGCGGTAGTGAAACTGAAATTTGATTAAGTTTCGCGATGGATTTTAAAACCAATTAGGTTGTCAGGGTATGTACTCAGGTATTGAAACCCTATAATATGTGATGTTGGCTTTCTGATGTGCTAGGAAAGTGATATATGGAGATGACTTGGCAAAAAATTATAAAAACACAAATCATGCAGATATATTTGCGTTTGTTAAAGCTGTACTGAGACCGCTGTAGAATAGATTCCTTGTTGCTGACCGGTGTATTGCAAGTCATTATGTGAATGTGATTGAATTGCTAATAGGTGTTATCGAGTTCGGCAGCTGTCAATGTGCTATGGGAACTGTCACCTGGTGGGGCTTTGATGCAGAACTCGGGTCAGCAGCAGCTGCAGCGTAAGTGATAGACTGTACCACTGACATGATAGACTCTCTGACCTAGATTTTAGTCAAAAACTGTTAGTTCAGTTTAGTTCTGTTGCTCTGTACATCTTTTTATGGGCTTAGTTTTTTTGGACCAACTTGTGGTCTACTTCAACTTAACAACATGACATTCATACATTCATAACTTTATCATGTATTGACCAGTAATCAGAGTTATTTTATCAGCCAGATTAACTGAAGCTGCCTGTTTTTCACAAGGTATCAGTGCATTAGGGTGTGATGGGATTTTTTAAACTTAAGTGTTCGCTTAATTGCATATTTGCTGTGGACTGTAGAAGAACATATTGGTACTGTTATTAAAAATTTTGAAAATAGGTTAGCATTTAGTGCTTTTGTAGTATAAACTTTGGTGTTTACTTCCTATTGGTCCACTTTGTATGTTTATCATTATATTTAGAGCTGTCAAAGCGTTAAATTTTTTAACGCATTAATGCACTGCGTTAATTTTTTTAGTGCATTAACTAACGCGTTATTAACGCACGCAGGCCCGTCGAGAGGGATAGTAGGGTAGAAGTTACGCCGGGCCCTGCGACATTTGGAAGGCCCCGCCTATAGAATATACAGCGTGTGGCCAAAAGTGTGTCATAATGGCGGCGGCGGAATTTGTTTTTTGCCAGTTAAATTCAAACATTGTAAACAACATTATTTCAACAAAAGCGCTTACCTGGCATTTCTGAATTTTGTTATAAATCCTTCCTGTGCAATAACAGAACAAATTCGTCGTGGAATGAATGCGTAGAGCTGAAGAATAGAGGTTTAATGAACTTTGCTTCAGGTTGTTAGAGAAGACTTGATATGGTCCTGTCGAGAGTTAATAGCTGACAATTTCTTCTGCACATGAGATTTTATGACTTTCCACATATTTTCGATAATATTTTTGTCCAGTGATTGTGCCGACAACGTAAAACCCAAAATGTGATTTTCTATTTTCCACAGATGAGTAAATACTGAGAGATGTACAGGGGCTATCATCCTGCTAAAAGAAGTGCTTTCGAGCAAAATGTTTGCACACATCTGCCCACAAATTTGCATCGAGTGCATTCACATAGTTACAGCAGTCAATATTTCTGCCAATTGGTACAAAAGTAACCACTCTATCGTAGCAAATACAACTCCAGAACATGGTAATATATTTCGACTGTTGCTGCCTCACAAGACATTCAGGATTCTAGACTTCATGTAGTCTTCTCCATAAGTAGCTTTGACTTTTCTATCCTGTTCTATTACTGTCTGGGTTTCGTCTATAAATTCAACTGATTTTCATTTATCTGCCTTCCAGCTCAGCTTCTGTCTACACCAAAACACATGGCGAGGTTATTCACCCTGCTTGTTACAGTTTGCTTCCAAATATTCCGTCTGGTTAAACCACAGGAACGCAAATGACGTCGTAACATTTGTAGCGATAATCGTTGAGTCAGCATATCATTTACGTAGTTTATAATTTCAGCCAATGTTTTTTTTCTGTGCGCTTCAACATGACGAATTATTCTCCAATAGCTCCTTCATTCAGATTCGGTGGTCTGCCAGTTTGAAGCCACTTTTCTACGCTTTGTCAACATTTCCATCACTTCAGAAACTTTCGTACGCAAGCCTGTCTTACATTTAATGTATTCAAAATGATTTCTTTGTTAGAATTACTATTACTGAATTTTATAATAATTTTCTTTTGCTCCCTTGTCAGTTCTTTGCCTGCTGTATCCAGCGCATTTCAATCGCTTCGTTTGTCAATATTTTCGATTAAAATGACGTCATGAATGACGCAACACGTTTTACGTAGATAAAACTACATGACCATAGATATAAATCGACTAGAGATGTGCTCAAGTTCGAAATTTTACTTATTTTATTTGCGGTGCGCTTCACGACTTTCTGGCATCGTCATCGCATTATGACACACTTTTGGCCACCCGCTGTAGAAAGTTAAGAAGCAAATAGAAACACATTCTTTAACAATAACTGACGTCATCGATCGCTATCATTACAAATCTATTAGCCTGTCATCTAAATAATATTTGTTTACAGTAGTGATGGAGGCAACTACAGTTTAGTTACTTGAATTCCTTCAATTGTCAAATAACCGCAGTTTAACGGAATATTTGAACGTTTGCTGTGCAAAATTTAGTAAATTGAATAAATTTATGCATGTGCAATAATTTTTTTAACGCGTGTTAATTTTTTTAACGCAAGTTAATTTTTTTAATGCGCGGTAATTTATTAACGCATTAATTAACATGTTAATTTGACAGCTCTAATTATATTATATGTTCAAATGCCAATACTGGTTAAAATGATGAGGGAATGTCTGAGAAATGTAAAGTCATAGAACTTTGACTGAGTTCAGTTGTTAATCAGTCATTATGATATTAATTTGATAGCTGGCTTAATGCTTCTAGAAAGCCGTAAAAAAACTGCTGCCTGCAAATATGTTAAGACTTTCATGCCTGTCAATGTCAATGAACAGCTCAATGTTCAATGAATTGAACAGCTGTTCAATGATCTTCCGCTTTCTGCTTGCTTTTAGGTGCCAGATTAAACATTTCTACTTCTCATTCTAGGTTCTCACTGAGTGTATTCAAAGTAATTTACAGTTGACATGCTATAGCATAAATTACTTATTCGGTTTTTTTCATAATGACATAGGCGAGTCAACAAAAACTGTGCATATGTGAAGTATAATCTCATCTTGCCTTTTTGTGATCAAACTTTTTGTCGTAGTTAAGTTATCGATTGTGATGAAATACATTTTTGTTATGACACACTGTATTTATTAATCATGATTAATTTTCAGCCTTACGCTGTCTTAATTGTCAGTGTGCCATGTGCAGAAATGGTTCCGGACGACGTTCAGCAAGAAATGAAAAATCTTTACTGTGCTTTATGTGAACTGCTGAGGCATTTCTGGGCATGTTTTCCGACAACGACTAAAGCCCTTGAAGACAAGGTTAATGCCTGTTTCTGTTTATTTGCAAGATTAAACTTCTTTTTGTGTTGCTGATTTTTTACTAGTATTATAATATACTTCTTTGTTGTCAAGTTTTATTTTAGTCAGCAAATTTTTACAGAGTTAATAAGCTGGATTAGGCTTATTGAGTTTTTGGAAATTTTTAGTGAAAACCTTCTCTCACAGGCATGACGTCTTTTGGCCAACCAGCAGTATGATCCAAGTAGTGATGGTCTACTCTCTATTTTTATAATCTGATAATGACATGTTGCATGTTGTGATAATCCATATGATTTTTTCTGGTATATTATTTATAGTTTTCATATTCGCTTAGATTTTTTAGCCGATCATACATCAGTAATGGTCAGGCTATTGGCATGGTTATCGTCCATCTGTCTGTAACGGATGTATTGTGGCTAACCGGTAGGGTGTAGGGGAAAACTTTTTACATGAATAATTAAACTCGGGCATGCAAAATTTCAGGCATCTACTTCAAGCGGAACATTTTCAAATTGGGGGTTGAATGAAGTAAAATGTGCGTTTTTGAACAGAAAACTGGCCACATCTCAGAAACAGTGGGAGGTATGGCGTACGCCCTCTCAGATTAGATGGAAATCATCGACCTTGGATGACCTTGAAAGTCACGAAAATTGGTTTGTGTATACACACACACAAAATTAAAAAGTAGCATGGTAGGAGCAGCTGCATCTATATCAGTAGGTGTAATGTAGTATGATGGTCAATAGAATTTTCACAAACAGTAGAAGTTTGTATTATTTAGGTCTCGTTTTTCCATGCACATTTGATGGCCGATCGAATTGACCTCCGATCAACTTTGGTACTTGATCTGATATCATCTCAATAACCGTTTCCATCGCCAATTAGTGACTGATTGTCCATCGAATCTCCCATCAAGTTGATGGCCAAATTTTGGCGGATCAAGTCAGATAATTGACGATCAAACGTGGCGATCTGCAGTTTGTTGCTTATTCGCACCAGAAACATCGCTTTACTTCGCCGGTCAGAACGGCAGTTCATGCATTAAAATAAAGTTCCAGGCATGGCGATCAATCACTACCCATCAATTTATACTGTGCATGGTGTTTTGTGGAGAAGTAAAATGGATAGACGCTCCCGTATTGATGTGCGATAGAACGTATTTTTGACAGCAGATGATATGGACAATATCGTTGATATCATTGCTATGGTGATGTTTACTGCCTCTGGCGTCCACTCGCAGCGCATGCCCATTAGCACAATACCGCAAATTGAGGTCACTGTCGGCCAATCAGATTGTTGACGGCCGATCAACTAATCGTCGATCACGTAATTGGAGATTGAAAATGCATGGAAAAATGAAACACAGTTGATATGAGATGAGCAACTAGCAGGTTGGCCACGCTGCCTTGAAAGTCCTTAAACATTTTTTCCATTTTTTCCAGGATTTGGAAAGATCTTGAAAAAACGATAGGCCCTTGAAAGTTTTGGAATTTGATGTAACATGTCCTTGAAAGTATTTGAAATTCAAATTATCACAGACTGAAATTTATCCTGTCGCCCCTGAAATGTTGGAAATTTTTTAAGTTAATGGTACAATTCTGCACACAACAGTTCACATTTTTTTCTGCTTGTTTTGCTGACCGATTATTTGTACCTCTACTTTTAAATTTGTTTTGCCGCCCTTGTTTCTAGTGTGGTCAGTTAGAATAGGTGTGGAAAACGTACTTGAAAGTTCTTCAAAAAGTCCTTGAATCCCCCCCCCAAAAAATTGTATTTACCCTGAACTAGTAGACATGTGTTAGTGGACTCTAATTTGACATTTCAGGTGGTCCGGATGAGAGAGTCCTTGCAACGGTTTCAGAAGAACAAGCTGGTTCCTTTCAACGAGAAACTGTCTAGCCAACATTACTCTTTCAGTGTACGGGATTTTTCTATTTACAGTGTGTTTGCGGACTGTGTAAATCTCAAAAAAACATCCCCAACATTTTCGAATGTAACTTGAAAACCAATTATCATATTTCGATAATTTCTGGTACGAATATTCCTGACACAACTTGCCACCAAACGACCATTCAGTTTCCCACCAAGTTTCTAATATAAGTCGGACATCCAAGTGGTAGTAGTAGTATTAATGGTGGTAGTAATAGCAGTAGATAGTAGTATTAGTAGTATTGTACCCACTATATATATATATATATATATATATATATAGAAAAAAATTATTAGCCTGGAATTGCAAGTTGACCGTGTTTTAATAGGAGCCGGGTCTCTAATACAAGCGGGGGTCTAACTCAGATGTTCAATAGATGCTGGGGGCTTTTATTAGAAGTTTTACGATAAACAGGCTTTTTGTCTGTCTTTTTTCATGTTGAATACTCAGCAGAGTTGCATGTCAGTGGTTGCCGTAGATTCCCTAACTCCCTTTCTGCGTGATGATGAGCCAACTGGTTTATGTAACAAGCCACTCGGGTCAGTCAGCCTTCTGCCTTCTATGGGTGGTTAAAGGAGTGTTAGCTTTCAGGCTGAGTAAGTGAATAAATGCGTGAATTTGTGTAGTACAGTGTCGATGGAAAGCCAGCAGAACTGATTGATTAGTCATAAATAGCGATGATGATTTATGCATTAGAGATGCCAGCTTGGCCCCAGATCTGAGGCTTATTTGTGCAAAGGTTTTCAGTAGCCAGGCTTTTGTGCTATGTTCATCGTAAACATTGTTGTATCACAGGCTGCGCAGTAGCGCCAGCCCTGTTGTAAAGGTGACCAGCCATTTCAATGGGAAACTCCAAAATTTGACCCCTCGTATTTCCCAAACCCCTTAATTTTTCCACACCAAAATTTGC
>Ga0209367_1007907_pt1 | contig 14601 bp, 7 predicted proteins | sample WorMetLIZISLAND2_FD_187412 | JGI IMG/M metagenome (GOLD analysis project Ga0209367, IMG submission 187412) | Marine gutless worms symbiont microbial communities from Max Planck institute for Marine Microbiology, Germany - Olavius geniculatus... ... | reverse complement strand
TGGATATTGTATCACTGATTATTTATAGTTACTATGGGCGGCCAGCGTTGATGAGCGTTTGCTTTTTTGGTAGCCCACCTACATTGTCTAGTATTGTACGACAATATTGTATTTTATGTTTTTGGCAAATAAATACTCTCTCTCTCTCTCTCTCTGTTAATCAGCACGTTAATAAATTAAACGTGCATTAAAAAATTAACGCACATGCATTTAAATTTATTTAATTTACTGAATTCTGCGAAGCAAAAGTTCCAATAATCCATTAAACAGTGGTTATTTGACAATGGAATAAATCCAAGCAACTAAACTGCAGTTGCCGTTCCATCATTACTGTAAATAAATATCATTTAGATGACAGGCTAAAAGATTTCTATGCTAGCGGTGACATCAGTTATTGTTGAAAAATGTGTTTCTATTTGCTTTCTAACTTTCATTGACGTTAATCCTATTATTTTTATTTTGTTTTGTCAGCTGCCCTTGTTTTATCTTAAGATATTTTACGGCGCCATACAAATTGTCGCATTATTGTTGTTATTATTATTATTCACCAATCACTACAAAGCTACGATCAATCCGTTTTGCATGTTTTTCGATTTCACACTTTAAAAAATGTTTTGTAGACAATATGATTCAATTTTCTTTGTTTATTCTCTGCACTTTGTCGAGAACAAAAATTATTATTATTATTATAATTACGTAAAGCTGAGATGCAGTGGCTAGCGGTGAACAAGTGGTAAAGTTATCTGAGCCGTGAGCTTCCTCAGAACCACGCAGCAAACCACACCAAGACAGCGAGCTGCTAGTGACAAACCGAACTTTGGTTTTCAGACTCCAATCCAACGGAAATGTTCTGCTTCCAGTTGGCACTCGCCCTAACTGGATAACAGAAACATAACGAAGTAAATAAATTCTTAATTACATTAGCACACCTCTAACTTACTAGACACAACACATGATGTAGCACCATTTACCTCAGTCAAACTTGTGGCCAGATTTGCTTTATAATCTCCGAAGTGATAGCTGATTGGCACGAGCTGATTATATTGCAGCATATTTCGAGGCCATACAGTGTGCATGCTAGCAAAAAGATAGACCAGCAATCCAACGCACAGACCCACCACTCTGGCAATCAGCATTCGGCCATGCAAAAACTTCATGCACTATCCATAAGCAACTTCCCCACCACTTTTGGGCTCACATCCCCCCTCAACTTCAAGCTCAAATCCCCCACTTTTGGACTAATGTCCCCTCCCCCTTAAAACTTCTTCCTTTTGCCAGGGGGAATTTGCTCTTAAGTGTAAACTGAAAAATAGGGAAAGAGAAAGTGAAAAACAAGGAAAAGTGTGTTAAAAGTGTTTATTGCCCAGTAAAAGTCTCATTAAGGGTGTTGAATGTTGATTGCCCAGTAGAAAATAGGGGAAAAGTTTTGATTTACACCCTTAAAAAACTTCCCCCTATATTGTTCATTGGGTGTAAGCTGCGCAAACCAGGTATAAAAATAGAAGCCACTGACTAAATGCAGTTATGGTATGTAGCTACATATACACAAGACAAACAGCATTAAAACTACATTTTTTTACATTTTACTTCACTACATGGCCATCCACTGTCAGTCTTACACTGTTAACACAAGAAATTTGAGCAAATGCTCATGAGACGCGCAAAAGCCTATAGCAGTTCCAGCTCAGTAGTTATTGGGGTGTTCACGCTCAGTTAATATACAAATACCAAATTCTCTATCTGGATCGCATAACTATAGTTCCGTGGCGCCACCTTGTGAATGATATATAGACTTGTGTCACAGCCCGAAATCACCAAAAAAATCCATAAAACACCCTATTTTGGCGTTCAAGGTCATCGAATTTGGCGCCAATCGAGAGCCAGTGTACAACTTCCTATTAGTGATTAATAGTAACCTAGGCCTTATCTCGCACCGTTACTGAGATACAGCGACTTATTGGCCAAAAATCACAAATTTTGCCCACCCCCTGTCATTTAGTGCCCTCGTTCAGGGTGACCCCTTTCGAATTTATGCAAAAGCTTTACGGTTCCTGAAACTAGAGTCTTCCAGGCAGTCGAAGGTGAAGATTTAGTGATTCTAGCTTGCACTGCTTTTGACTGATCCACCCATGTGACAGACAGACAGACGGACGGACGGACAGACCGACAGGCAGAACTGCGATGGCTAAGACGCGCTGAAAGCAGTAGCTGCTTTTGCGCGTAAAAACTGCTCAGAGAACATACTTATGAAGCTATTACCAACATACATTTAAGCCTAGCAATCAGTATGCATACTGTGACTGTCCATCAGCTCCTCTGAAGTCCTTTCGACATAACCTGCTACAAAAGCTAGATTATTACTTTTCACCCATTAGCACAAAGCTGCAGGCTTGTAAACTAAGCAAAGCGAGTAAGTGACTGTAATGGTGGATTAATTGCATAGAAAAGTGCCTAAAATGAGCCTACATTTATCATTTTTTAAGTAACAGCCTCTAAAACATGACGATAGTTAGTAGCAATATTATTACAAAGTCACAGTAGTCCACCAGACCGATGATGTATCAGTTTCACTGGTGCTGGGTGTTGACTGATGATGGATGAGAATATCTTCAGCATTAACAATGTTCTCTGGGCAGCTGCGCTGAGCAGTCTCATCGTTAGTTATAGACTCCTGCACAGACACAGACAAAGTTCTGGCAATAAGTAGCAGCAACAAACTCATTGTTTTGCTGCATGTAATGATACTGCAACAGTCTGCACGACATTGGCTTTAACTTCACCCATTTTCTACAATCACATCAAATAAAAAAACTAATACAAACAAAAAACAAGAATCCCAGCTGTCGCTTGGGTGGGGCTGACCACACTGGTTGTCACTGACCTTGAAGATCATCCAAAATCAATGATTTTTATGTCATCCAAAAGAGTGTATGCCACTTCACATTAGTGATTAATAGTAATCTTGGCCCTATCTCACACAGTTTCTGAGATATGGCTACTTACAGCTTGAAACATTCCATTCCATAGTGCGTTATGATCCTTCAAGGTCATCCAGGGTCATCGATTTATATGTCATTTAAAAGTCAGTATGCAACTTCAGGGCAATAGCAACTTAGGCCCTATCTTGCACCGTTTAGCCATAATACATCCATGACAGACAGACAGATGAACAACAGACAGAAGACAACAACAATGACAAAGGGTCAACCGTTGAGTTTACAGCTTAGCTGTCAGCCCAAAAGCCTTAAAGCAAATAAATGTTAAACAATAGCTATCAGTCAGCTATAAGTTCTCCCATTTTATGGTAACATTCTGCAGTTACTGAAGCTAATTTTTAAAAGCCAACTGCCATTTTTCTGAGATACTGGTATTCAAATCACAATTTTACAAAAATGTTTAGCATTGCACATTACCAAAACATTGATGAAACACTTTGATCCAGACATTGCTTTGTTGCACTTCATTTTTGACTGCAAAGCTCCAAGTTCACTGTGTCCTTCCTCATCGCACTTGTTGCTCTTCTCTGACGATGACAAACGTGCAAATGGATTTCTCCGTTTCTGGAATTTTCTCGTGGTAGGCAGACAATTTTCAAGAGACCTGCGACCAGTCGGTGAAGCTGTGGTTATTGTAGTATGTGCACTGGAGTGAAGACTTCGATGATGACGAAGTTTCATGATGTCTGCTGGCTTCTTCCACTCCGGAGATGTGTCTGCCATCATGCCAGCTACTACCACAGATCTAGACAATAAATGTCGCAACACAATGTTACATACTCAACTCTTGCATATATAAAATGAATGTGTGCTTCAGAAACGATACTGAAAGACGACTACTGGGAAGAAATCACCAGGAAAACTTAGAAAGAAAAAAATCCCTCACCATTCCCTTTTATCCCCGTCCTCCCATTTCTTCTTCTACTACCTTACTTTTCCTATCCCTCACTCGTCTCCCCAACATGGAAAGATCGTAGCTTGCATCCAGTTGTCAGGATTTGCAACGAAGGTAATGTTTTGTCTAATAGGGGTCCCACGAAAGGTAACTGGAACTTTCGTACCCGAGAACTTTCATTCCTGGGAACGAAAGTTCCGTAGGTGGAACTTTCGTTCCCTGGAACTTTTGTTCTCAACATCAAAATTAGCATGGAACTTTTGTTCCCTAACACTGATTATTAGGCCTATACTGTACACAATTTTTGATGCGCTTTTTTAAAATTACAGCAATGCTGTAGGCGTCGATGGTACCATTGTCGTCAGTCTCTCATCCGTCTGAATGTATTGTGGATAAGCGTTGGGTCATAGAAAAAAACTTTTTGCACAGATAATTAGTTCCGTGTCAATGCTCTCTGCGTACAAAATTTCGGAGACGCAATGCAAGGGAAACATTTTCAAATTTGGTGTTAGATAGATGGGGGTAAGAAAATGTGCATTTTTTAAACGGAAAACTAGCCATATTTCTCCCTTTCAGATGAGATAAAAATCATCAAACTTGAATGACCTTAAAAGTCAGTACTGCAACAGGAACTGTATGTATAAGCTGTAGTGCATCTTCTCTGGGCTTCCTTGTTATTATTATACCCTGTTGAAACTCTAGCTATATACATGTAGCGAGTGACACAAAACTGGAGCTTGTTTTCGCTGAACTATAAGCACTATAAGTAAGGATAAGGGGTTCAGTAATTACCAGTGTCAGGGAACGAAAGTTTCACACTAATTTTACTTTTGAGAACGAAAGTTCCAGGAGATGAAAGTTCCTGGGAATGAAAGTTCCAAGGGACGAAAGTTCCACCTATGGAACTTTCGTTCCCGGAAACGAAAGTTCTCGGGTACAAAAGTTTCATGAATCCTACAAAAATAAACAACCTGCAACGACACCATACGTGGCCACATGCTAAATGTCATATTCTACCGATCTAAGACAGTGTAAAATTACTCATTTATGGGGACGAATGAAGATGACAGGAATGAAGTGAAGCGCAATGATATCTCATGTGCACTAAAGTAGTTCGCCACATTAGGGCTGTGCTGTTTTGAATAATTTATTACTGAAGTGCACTTTCCGAACCAAGTTATTATGTTCTAGTGAAACAGTTCATCACATTTTTTTGTGGTGAAGGTAGTAATTTTGATAGCAGTTATGCATGACTGTGCATAGGTCACTGATCCCGTAAAGTTCTTTGAGCCACAAGCAAATGGCTGCGTTGAGTGAAGTTAGCGGAAACAAGCATTAAATGTATACTAAATAGCATAGTAGTAATTAAACTAACAGCGAAATATAATGACAAAGTGAACTGTATTAACAATACATAAAAATTTGCACTGAATGGCACGCAAACGTTCAAGTTAAGTGGAACTATTTTTTCGCACGACTACACATAAGGGTGGATCGGTTTGTGTTCCCGTCTTCTTCACTCTAGCCCATTTATGTCTCCAACATACGCTATTTATAACTTATATATTCGACAGCGCTTAGTTCTTAAGGGAGGCAATACCACAAACATATACATTAAATTTACCAATACTAAATACCAAACAATAAAAGCAATACCAAACGATAAATTCCAATTGTTTACATTCTTCAAAGCATCCGCCAAGTCACCAACACACAACAAGCTCTTTGTACACAAACTTCAGCAAAGCGCTCAAAAATAGCCCGAATGTTCGTTGTCGATTAAGGTGCGTTCTCACTGCGCGAGTTAACGCGCGTCACGCGCCGTATGGCGTAAACGATCTCAAATGTATCCGCTCTTTTAGGGTGAGATAGCGCTTGGATTAGAACTTGATTGAACAGGCAATTGAGATCGTCCACGCGCGTTAACGCCGCGTCACGCGCGTTAACTCGTGCAGTGAGAACGCACCTTTAGTCTCTTGATGGACTCTCTGCACGTTTACTGACATCTTCAACCTGAGAGTCTGAGACTCGAGTTATTCTAGCGTCTATTAGAACTGTGCGTCCGAGATTAGCATGCAAATATATCTGTTAAACTCAATGCTGACGATCTGAAAGTATATACAGAAATGCTGCAGATGCAAACTTTGCATCTGTTTCCATGTATTAGTGACTAGGCTTTGTGGCAATAATGGCAATTACAAGTATTGTGTACTTGAAACAGTAAAAGGCAGGCAGTCTAGCAGTCCACAAATCCGTTCCAAACTAATGGGTCACCTCTACCAGTCTGCATCTGCAATAATGTGTTGGTTAATAATTCACTTAGGTCTACTCCTTCCCCTCACATTGCACAAGTTACTGCTGTAGCTCATCAACATATTAAATTCATTTTCCGTAGTTTTGTTTCTCGTGATGTTGTTCTATTGGCGCGTTCCTATACTACTTCAATCATGTTGGACCTCTGTAAGCTCTGTCAGAATATGACACTGCTGTTTGGTCCCCCATTATTGAAGTGTACGTGATATCAACAGTATTAAACAAAATGCCTAGCTGTCACTAGGAAAGACGCGCTACAGCCTATACAGTTCCTGTTGCAGTACTGACCTTCAACGTCATTCAAGATCAATGATTTTCGTGTCATCTCGAAGGGCTTATGTGATTACCTATTAGTAACTAATAGCAACCTTGGCCCTATCTCTGACCAATTAGCCTCAGTAGCACGTACTGACCTTCAAGGTCATCCAATTTTCAATGATTTTCATGAATATGCGATTTCCTATTAATGATCAATAGCAACCTAGGCTTATCTTGCACCGTTTAGCCACAGTACACCCATTAAAAACAGACAAACTTCGTTACACACAGACACATCGTGCCATAGACATGCCTAAAAGTACACTGTGTATATTTTACACATGATCATTAAAATGATGAAAAAAATTTTTTGTCAGCAAAAAGTGTCAAACATAACCACACTTCACTGCAGTGACACAAAAATACAACCCACGGTCCACATTCTTGAAACTTCTTAGGAAGTTCTTTGGAAAATATCTTACGAAAGTTTCGAGAATGCAATGTGGCCCCACCTGTCGCTAGGGCAAGCCGACTGTACTAGTAACAGACATTAGATCTCCACTACTCATACTCTGCCTGACGTCATTTAATGTTACATTTAATGTTTATTTACTTGTTTAACGTTTACGATACTATATGAAAAAGAATTACACAAAAAGCTGACAGGCAATTTGTCAGTTTAATCTAGCACATCATATACTACTTCCAATATCAGAGAACAAGCAAGAAACTGTTTACATGATCAGGTGCTGGTGACAATTTTGCATTCCAAATTGCAGCAAAACTGCAGAAAGTGACGTAGTTATTACCGAAAGCCTATAATAAATTACCATCGCCCTATGCAACAGAACTATTGCTGACTCACTAAGACAGACCATTTAGCCATAATACATACTGTCACAGATGACAGACAGATGTCAACGGATGACACATATCATAGTCGCGACCACTAATATGGTCGGCTAATAAAACGATAATGATGAGAACATCTATACGATGTATTGCACGTATGTTTAACCTTTTATGCACCACCTTGCATATTCAATGAGATATCTATGTGAACTCTGTAGAGCAAGTATGTTCGACTTTCATGCAGCACCCTGTACATGTGCCGCTGCAATAAAAGTAAGACTGACCTGTAATTGCTCATATGATCAGGGCTGGTAGATTGTGCAATTGGGTGACTTTTTAATTGGCAGCCATTCAACGTAAAATTTGGCATTGGCACCTCGCTTCCTATATTTTGGGCAGCTTTTTGAACCACTGGCTTCCATTGGGTTACGCATAAAAGACAAAAATCGTGCTACTTTTCGCCAGTGTTTGGCGACATGTCTTGCAAAAGATCTGGCAACCCTGCAGATGACGAAGCAAAGATATTGCTTATCATCAACAACACTCACTAAGCCGGAGACAATACATCAGTCAATGTAAACACAAATGGGACAATTCTATGTCATGATCAGCCAACCAATGGCTGCAATCCGCTGCAGTATCAGAAACAGTTCACAAATGCACTGCAATAAACAAGAACAAGCAAACAAAACCCTGCATGTTTACCAAATTTTTGCGGACTAATTCTTGGACAGGAACGTGTGTCTCAATAACTCGTTGTAAGAGATTATGTTAACTGAAATACAATACAGTACTAAGGCTTCAGAATTTAACCTAGGAATTTAGAATGAATTTAGAATTTAGAATGTAAAAAGTTTAGTGCTTTGAAGTTATTTATTGAGTAACAGGAACTGCATTTCAATCTTTAGAGGTCACCACTAGCACAAATGAGATTAGCTCTAAAAAAGTAGAGAAAGAGTACAGTGATAGCAGCAGAAACGTGTCAAGTTTTTTTTGCTAACAACTAAAAAAATTAAAAACTTGGTTGCACAAACAAACAATACAACAGAAAATGAAAGTAAGCATATTACATCTAATACAACCTATAAATACTGGCAAGCAAATGGCCAAATGTTAGCATACACGAGCACACTCAAAGAAACGCGGACACTCTGTTCACGTGAGCTTTTTATTACTCCAAACACACAGCGAGGCAGAAAACAACAAAATGCATAGCATAGCACATAGGTCAACTCAGCCTTCCATCCCTCTGAGGTAGACAAATTGAGTCCTGGCCTGCCTGGCGGGGATTAAGGCAAGGAGCATTCACCAGTATCGGGTTTACAGCAATCATGTCTATCCCTATGTCTGTCTAAATGGTGACAGCTTACAAACTTGAGCATTATGCAAAGACAGGTCAGACCTAACAATCTACATGTATGCAAGCATTGAGTGAGTGAGTGTGTAGGGTTTAATGTCCCACCCGACACAGTATAGATCATTTCGGGGATGGCCTTTTCAGGCAAAATGTATGTACATACACATACTTTTAAAGAAAACCCTAATATGGAACATAAAACACAGAACCAACCTAAACCTAACATTGTACGAACTCGCCATTATAATTGTGCATATGTAAAAGTTCTAATAATCTTCCCTGTTATCCTCCAGACAGTTGTCAATATCTGTCTATTGGAGGACAGGAGGGCATGTATGCAAGCAGACATGAGCATGATGTCAGTCGATGCAATCATATAAAAACAAAGGGGAATGTAAAGAGGCAAATATGCAAGACTGTAAGTAAAATCTGCTTCAAATGTGAGCGATTTCAGTGTTTGGCAATATGCTGCTGGAAAGCCATAGTAAATTATGCGTAACATCCACTCTCAAGAACTAGCCAATATGCAATGCACACTTAATCTATTACAAAAACAGCAATACTCAAAAGAATTTGAGACTTTGAGAACATTCAACCACAAGTGAGTGAGTGAGTGAGTGAGTAAGGTTTAACATCCTGCCTGATGCAGCATAGGTTATTTCAGGAACGACCTTTCCAGGCAGAATGCAAACAAACACGTAATAGTTGAGCAGTAAGTTTAACCTTCAAAAAAAAGAAACAAAAAGTTTAATCTTTACAGAAACAAAGAACACGAAGCACAAAAAACAAGCTAAACCTAAAATTGTAAAAACTCCGTCATATGTGTGCATATGTAATTAACAATAATGGCAGTTCTAATCTTAACTGTTATTCTCCAGTCAAACAAGCACATAAACTATGTGATTATTTTATACAATGCATCCTGTTTTTTGGTACATTCAGTTATGATGCCTCATAACTATACTTCTCAAACTTTGTTTAAAAATCCATCTTTGTAAATTGAACTGCAAACATATGAGCAACAACAATAAAGTAACAAGAAAAATACCGCTGATTATCAGTCTAGTGATTATGCGAAGGCGTAAAGAGACACCAAATCTCATGTAAGCTAATAAGCTTCACACACTTTGAGTTGTCACGCTTCTCTGCATACTGAAATATCATCTCACACATTTCCCATGTAAATTATGCATAATTTGACCTCATTCTAAATTATGCACAATTTGACCTCATTCTACACACAAAACACATAAAATGACTAGCATCAACAATTCCAGAAAAGCTTACATCCTGCGGATTCATTTACAACAGTTTGTAAGTTAACCTAAGAAAATTCGTAAGAACTTTAAGAATCGCACGTTGCCGATGTAGGAAACATAACTTGGAAAAATTTTCAGAATACCTTAGAAAAATTCGTAAAAATGATGTAAATTGGGCCCCTGTTCAGCACTTTTACATCGTACGAAATGCTGCAAGAAGTTTACCGCGGTGCTCGCTGTAACATGTATGACGTCAAAGTCATACGGTAACTCTGCGTAATTGATCTGCCAGACAACATGTGAATACAATGTAACAACGATACACACGACAACAACGAGACAAATCAGTCAACAACTTGAGTACAAAACACAATCTCAATACTGTAAAACATTGCACGAACGATGCAGCAGCAGCCAGTAGCCACGCTTCTAGGGACACTTCAAAATCTGCTTCTAAATCAAACCCAAATCTGACACTCAATTATCGCCACCGCTTCAGTCACTCGTATCAGATATGTCGTGGAAGTACAGACGATCAAAATTCTAAGATCGTTGATAAAATTCACAGCACAATATCATTACTGCAAAACAACAACAGACGACTGTAAACTACAGTCTTGTATGTCACCAACAATGAATGTCCATTGGCCTTTGCCTTTGTGTAAAATAATAACACATTATTGTCAGATCCGAGTACAGACAGTGACAGTTAGTCCTAAGCACAGGCATTAATTCATCCACTGGCCAGGCTGGCCTGGCCCATCAACTTTCTAGCCCATCCAGCCTGATCCAGATCACTTCGATTGTGTGTATTTCACAACCAGACCTGTTGACTTTTGCAGCCTAACCCAATTTTCTGCTACAATTCCACTCTGGCCTGGTCCATTTTGCCGTTATTGTCAATTTTCAAAATTTTCACCATCATGAGTGGCACACAATCTTGCATGGGCAATGGGAATGATAGACTAGGTCAAAGGTTAACACCTTGCAACTAGGTGGTTAATATCTAGGTCAGAGGTTGACGCCTCGTATCAGCGAAGCTTCAAGAACAATCTCGAAGTCCTTGAGTGAGTCGAGGACTTGGATGACAAACTGGAGCAGTGCGGGATCCCGGAGGAATGACTGTTCTTCATACATGCTCGCTGTCACTCGGGTTTTACTGATGATCTTGATCCACCGCGGCAACAGCCGGTCCCTGCATGCACAAAATGTCGGTCAAAATTTTATAGAGCGCATCCTCTTGTAGCTAACCTCTAATGCGCTGGACACACTAATATAATAAGAATAACTAGATGGTAATTACGACTCCGTTGACTATTATGCCTCCATCAACATGTGACAACTACAAGGCCAAAAAGTGCATTTTGGAGCATATTTGACCCCACCATGTCCTTGACCCTTGATCGTTTGACCGCAAAATTTGATGCTTTCATTCTTGCCCCAAAATTCGTTAATGGTGAAAGTTTGGTCAACTTCGGTCAAAAGACACCCAAGATATCTTGCTAACAACGTCTGTTCGGGACGCATGCACACACACATGCATGCGCGGACAATCTTGAAATGTAACGCCTCCATCCGCTATACTGGTGGAGGCATAAAAATGAAGCATCTTCAGTGAGTGTGTTCAGTGTCAGCACAATGCTCTGCATCTCAACCTTAGGTCTTTGAGCTGAAAGTTCCAAAGAGTTGGGACAGCAACAAAACATGCCCGATGGCCGTATGTGCTGAGATGGTAGCATGGTACGGAGACTTGATGACTGCTGGCTGAATGCAGACACTGGTGGAAAACAATGTCAAAGACTGTCTTTGAATAGACTCATAGATTGAAACGTAACTTAATAAGTTATAACAATTTCTCGAAATACAACATTTATAATTATTTTTTGTTAACGTTTCAGCAACCGCTGCTGGCTTCGTTAGAACGACTGTCCACCAGGTGTCGCTGCATCTGTGACTACTTACTGTCCACTGTAGCAACACCTGGCTGACAGTCATTCCGATGAAGGCGGCAGCAGTTGCCAAAACGTCAACAAAAACATTTATGAAGGTTGTACCTCAAGGAGTTTTTATAACTTATTAATGTCAAGAGACTGTCAAGCAAAGGTACATCAGGCACAGACATCACAGCAACACTTAATAGGCACTAGCTCACTGGTTTACAACTTGCCTTAGTCGGTAGATTTATACTAATATACTGCATAGAAAAACAAAACATTTACAAGTGTATATTTACAACAGTATTACAAGATATACAAACATTCCTACTTGAACAACTTGCAAAAAGTGCGACAACAGATTTACTGCTGATGCTTCATCTCTGCAAAAAAACTAAAATTTGTCTCAACGAGTAGATTGATATGGCTTAATATGGCAAACTTTCACTTTTACTGACACATAAACCTGTTTCAAGCCAATAGAAGTGAGAATCTGTCATTAAACTAATTCCATAAAGATGTGAAAAATATCTCACAACAACAAACTTCATTACCGAACGCCGATGCAGATGAATAGCTGAAATCGTCCATCTTTGCCGATAGACTCTGAGGCCTGGTTGATGCAAGAGATAACATAGCACAGCGACTGCATCGTCGTTGATATTTCCGGTGCAATCTCATAGTTCTCAGTGTCACCGAGCAATGTCTCCAGGTATGACAGTACCTTCTCTGTACATTAACAATTCAACTCTACCTCAATGACGAACTTTTTTCGATCATCTATGGAGAACATTTTGTCAACCGCAACTATCAGAAATTTTGCCAAGAAGTCAGTTCTCTTTCTCTGGCAGGTAGACGTGAAGGTTTATCTCGCAAATTTTTTATTAAAAAGACCCGTCCAAATCTGTGTATCCATCACCTCATTCCTAAAAAATGGAATGAAAATATACTGTGTAGACTTAGAAATCTGTCACAATACTGTATCCCTTTTGCAAGCATTGAAAAATTTAAAATTTAAAAGATCATTTGTTCTATGTGCTCTGAGCAGTTTTCCGATGGACATTTCTGAAGATTTTTGTGATGATTTTAGAGCTATGTAATCAGTGTCTGTATATCCAGCATCTGATGTCAAACATATATATCGATCAAGCTTCTGCTAAACAAGTGTTATTTACATTAACAGCAGACAGCAGATGCATCAAATAATCTTAAACACTCTACCAAATCTGCTCTAGTAACGACAGTGTAACTAAAACGAACAAAATGTTCAAATCCACTCATGACACATTATGCAGTACTGCACCGAGAGCTGTGCAACCTAATCGTAACCTAGCCTCTGAACTTTTGAACCGACAACTGGCACACCAATTACTTCTGCACTGGGATATGTTTACATCAATGTTTCTACAGATAGTTTTTCAGCAAGAAGCCTGTATGGAACTGAGAGATGCGTGCACAAATGAACAAGACTGCAAAACCCATATTATGGCATAACACAGTAGCTGGATAAATACACGTTAAAAAATACTTGCCAAGAAAATCCCAGATGAAAAACCGATTGCGGAACAGTCGCGACGACCTGAAGCCGAACTGAAAGACGTGTTCCATGCAACTGACCAGACCGTTTTCACCACACAACAAGCTGGTCAAGCTGCCTCGCTGTATACAACACAAACGCACACTGTTGGGTTGCCATTCGAAGTATATCAAACCTTCTTAAAAGAGGAATAGCGCCAAAAACAATATTCAGATATATGATGCCGCAGTGCTAGTTGAGTCCTCAGATGTCCTGAGATGACGTCATCATCCCACGCGTCACGCTTTGCGCAGACCGGCCGCAAGGTGGCACAAACATCGTTTTTCGTGAATATGGCGGTGACCATGGCTCAAAAATTTGACTAATTAAAGTACTTTTTCTAACAAATAAAGCACTTTAGTATTCAGCCGGCCGTATTCAACTAGCCCCCTTAAAATCTATCCTCCAACGTCCATAGTCGTGGGGGGCGGGCAACAAACCGGTTTTCAACCACCTACAAATCCGTTTATGGAGCTAACCGGTTTGGCTAATAAGAGGCTCTAGTACACGGAAAAAAAAAAAAAAATCTTCTCCCTCTAGCTGAGGGCGTCCTGTTTGCCGTGGGATGCGACCCGTGTCGGCGGAGGTGGAAGCCTGGTACTTGAGCTCTGGAGTACCAGGGCAACACAGTGCTTTGGTCCCAAACTTTCATCTAGACGGGAGGTAGGGAGCTAGCCACTCCCTATCAAATCGGCTCGCCGTGCATTCTCGCACGAACACGGTAGGCAACCCGGGTCGGGGGGGCGACTGACTCTTTAGGAATGAATGACCCCCCGAACTCTTCCCGTAACTCGAGCTATAGTGCCCTTGTCACTGGGCCGCTACGACTCAGTCCTCATCAACCGTCTTTGAATTGGTCATACAAGACTTACAAACTCTTATCTCCTAAAGGGAGACAGTCAGCCAGTATGTGAAGCTTGCCATTCTTCGCTCACAGTCAAGCATATTTTGGTAGACTGCACCCGTTACAGTGCAGCACGTCAGAGACATTTTGGAGTGAACACACTCAAGGACGTTTTTGAAAATGTTGCATCTCGCAACATCATCGCTTATGTTAAAGACATCGGCTTTTACAATCGTATATAATGTTGTTTTATATTAGCTTAATAGCCTTGATCTTAACAAGTATTTTAACTTTGCTTTTAATACATATATTAACTG
>Ga0209367_1007905_pt1 | contig 14602 bp, 9 predicted proteins | sample WorMetLIZISLAND2_FD_187412 | JGI IMG/M metagenome (GOLD analysis project Ga0209367, IMG submission 187412) | Marine gutless worms symbiont microbial communities from Max Planck institute for Marine Microbiology, Germany - Olavius geniculatus... ... | reverse complement strand
CTTTCCCTTTTCCTTCTTCTTCTCCTTTCTTTCTCCCTTTCGCTTTTCCTTCCCGTTCCTTTTCTCTTTCCCTTCCCTTTTTTTCCTTTTCTTCTTCCGTTTTCCCTTTCCCTTTTCTTTCCTCTTCCTCTTTCCCTTTCTCTTTCCTTTATCTTTCTCTCCCCTTCTCCTTCCTCTTTCCCTTGCTTTTCCCCTTCCACTTTCCCTTTCTTTTACCTTTTTCTCCCCCCTTTCTCTTTCTCTTTTCCTTCTTCCTTTTTTTCATGTCCACGTCTCTGCGTCCAACATTTGAGGCTTCATATCTCCGTAACGGTGCCAGATAGACGCATGGTCACAATGGACCACCCATCGGAAGTCGCCCACCGCCAGTCGCATGGTCACGTGACCGACGACGTCACGTGATCCCAAGATGTCAAGGTCGTGACCCCATTATTTTTTATGGCAGCAATTAAACTTTTTAATTTTTGCCACTGGCCAACACACCTCACTCATTTAATAATACGGACTTTACTGTTAGCTATCGATATGCATTAGACAGACTCTGTGTTCGTTTGTTCGTTTGAACAGTATCTTGTTTCTATATGCAGGAATCACCAGCAGTGATGAGGTAGTTGCATTCACTGGTGGAACAGCATCTTTGCACGTTGATGCTGTTACGTCCAGATCTGTCAGTCGCCCATCGACAATCTTCCTTCTGAGCAGGGAGGACGGGATGCATGCAGCAGCCAGTCTGATCCAAGCTCTCACCATCCAGTTAACGCTTGCTGGTGTTCTCGGTCAGTTACTGCGTAGTTTGGCAGCATTGTCTGTCTTGCCTGTCCGTCTGTCCCCCTATCTGTTCGTCCGTTTCGTATGGGATTCTGATGCGAAAGCAAAACGGCCTGACTAAAAGTTTTCCATGGCGATGTTGTTTTCAGTACCCTCTAGCCTGTAGAGGTTTCAGCACTTTCTTGCCTGTTTTGTATTTTTCTCTGTAGTATCTCTAGATTTTGGAAAAAAATATTATTCAAGTGCTTCTGCTGAAGTGAATAAATCTACATTTCTTGCATAGTTATGCACGAATTGTTGGCAAATGACGTATTTTTTTATTCGACGTGAATATAATCTTAAATGTTAATTGCAACAATGTATTACAACGGTAAAAAATTGTCGGTGAAGTGCATGGGTGTGTTCGGCAGATAAGGTGCAAGAGCTGCGGTCGGAACCGTTGCAGCCGAGTCATCTGTTTCACATCTCTGCGTATTCTGCATCTCTTCTGCTTGCTCTTGGGGCTGACTTTACTGCTGTAAGTCAGTTATTGAAGTGGCAAAACCAGAAATTTAAGTTGGAAGCAGGGAGCTTCCCTGTCTTTACTTCTCATTCCCTTATTTTTTCTTTCCCATTTTCTTTTTTTTCCCTCTTTTTTCTCCTTTTTTCTTCCCTTTTCTTTACCTTTTTCTTTTCTTACCCTTAGAAGTATGACCCCTAAAATCCAGCTAGGAAGTCTCGGGTCTGAAGTCATTCTGTTTGCCTGTTTTTAGGTTTTTTAGGTTTTTTAGTCTGTTGATAAAATGTGTCTTTAACTTCAAACTGAAGAAGAGTTAATTGTTCCTTGTTATTATATTAACAATCAATCATTGTAGTCGTATTTGCAATAATAAAATCTAATTTGATCGTCACACAAAAGTATGAAACTCATGCTGTATGTGTACATAATCCTGTATTGTGTATTTTATTCCCGCAGATTCCTAATTTCGAGATATTTATCAACTCTTCGCCTCCTGTTTATTCAAATCCGGAAATGGAGCAAGTCGTCGTGCTGGCGATCTGCGGCCATCAGAATCGATGGAAGTCTGGACATTTCCTTGGTAACAGTCACATGCAATTTATTTTTTTAAACTCTAGTTTTATCTTGTCATTTTTTAATCTGAGATTTGATCCTTTAATGCTTTCTTCACCTATTCGCACTACCAGTACATGACCAAAGCAGGACATGTGGCCCTTTTTTCTATTATCTCGACTATGCTTAGTTTGACACCCATCTCTTTTTTTCACGTCCACGCTCCGAGTAAAAAAGTATACATTGCTCAGTGAATAAAAACCTAAAATTTAAAAATTCGGACTTTAAAGGTTTTCAGTTTTTGAGGTTTTTCGAAAATTTTTCTCAAACCCTAAAACCTAGTTTTTTTCAAATCAATTTTTGTCAGCCCTGATACACTGGCGTTTTCATAGAGGGCACTGGGGGCACGTGCCACCTTCCCTAGAAGTTTACTTGGTTACTCAAAATAGTGCCAAAATGCACCAAAACACTTTATTTTTAATCTTTATGCACAAAACATTGGAAAAATTTCTCGGGAGAGGGCACCTTCAAACCCATTCTCTGGTGGGGAGGGGAGACCTCTCTCATGCTCTACTTTTATGTGCCCCCCTACAGTGGCTTTTATCCCCCATATCTGGAATCGAATTCGGGCGCAGCTCCCCCACTTTTGGGCTCAAGTTGCCTCCACTTTTGGATTTAAGTATCCCTTCTTTTTAGTTTCTTTTTTTCTAGGGGGAATTTTTGTTAAGGGTGTAGCTTTAAATAGGAAAAAATTAAATGATAGGGAGAAAGCTTAAGGTGTAGATTGCCCAGTGAAAAACCGGGGAAAAGTTTTGATTTACACCCTTAACAAAACGTCCCCTCCTGTTTTTTCACTAAGCGCAAGCTGCGCCCATCAGGTATAGAAATAGAAGCCACTACCCCCCTACATTCAGATCGTAGCTACACGACTAATATAGTTTGTTGTCCTTGCTGTGTAAATGCTAGCTAATTTGCTGGGAGTGGCACCGCGTGACCGGAGACCAGCCTTAGGAGGAGACGCGGGGCCAGGTACCAGCTGTCAGTTTGAGCTGCTCGGGCTCAAGTGGTTGTCAAGGATCAGCGTCGCCGTTGCCAAGGAGCTGACTCCGTATGAAGTCGGCGACCGCTGCTGGCGAACCAGCGTGCGCACGCTGTCATCAGGTCGGTAGCACACTAATTGCACAAATCGTGAACGTGTGTCAAGAAGCTTGGTTCTTGCATAGAGTCGCATAGCTGCTGGCTGTGATGACTCTCATCAGTTGACCTTACAATGTTATTTCCTTATGTGACGACAGAACTGTTTCGACTTTGGGGTGAGGGCATTTAAGGGCACTGAAGCAGAGTGGAGAAGGAGAACCGGTGTATCTGACCCCTCGCCCGAGGGATCCACAGCCTGAAGGAGAGAAAGTGATAGAAGCCTTCCACAAAATGGCAGGTTTTTTTGTAGTTTGGGCTGAATAGTTTTTTTATACATTAGCTGACAAATAGCAGCAAGCTGTTATGTTTTTCCAGGTTTTTGGTGTCCGGTTACATTGACTTTTTGAAGTGAAAATTGGCAAACCGATTACTTTTGCCTTGAGAAATGTTACGTTTATTTTGATTTTTCTCACCATTTTCGTTTTCGAGTTTGGAGCCTGAACAGACGGTCAAGACGCATAATGTGGGGTTTATGGGAAGGTCACATTAACAACAGGTTGCTCGGAGCGTTGAAGCACTGCAGAAGTAGGCCTAGCCGTTATCTGCTAAAGCTTAGTGTGCTTGATATGGATGTTACTTCATGTGTGTTTGAACAGTTTGCAACTGTTGACGTTTCGGCTATGTGCTAATTAAGGCTCGCTTGTTTACACGTAGCGTTTATTGATATATATTAGCTACGTGTTTCAAGTTTTCCTTAGCTTAAACCATTTGTTTCTGTGTGTTTTGTGTTTAACGTAACGGTACTTTCATTTTTACTTTTTTCCTGTCATCTCATCAGTGCAAATCTCTTTTGTATCATACCGTATATCTGCTACGCTTGTATCGGCGTTAGCTGTGAAAGTAAGGTAATATAAGCTGTGTAGCTAGTTCTGTCAACTGCATGCCTGTAAAAGCGCATACAGAACGAAGGAACTGAACTGAACTGAACTGACATGGTTTAATCTTTGACGAACTGACCAAATGGACAAGCAATAATGCATTACAGTTGGCACCTTCTAACGGCGTTGTTGGCCTACGTGACTGCACTCACGTACGCGTCAACCAAAGACCAATAGGTTCACCCTGCTTGCCCATTGGTCACTTTGGTCAGTTTGTGTCAGTTCAGTTACGTCGCTGTGTATATATGCACGCTTTAATGCAGGTCCGGCGTTGGTGGCGGTCGTTCGCGGCGTGGACGCGTTTCGTCGTCTGGAGTGCGTTCTGTCTGCGTCCCAGACTAGCCACAGCGGCAGCGGTGCCTGCAGATCACAACACAGTCTGGAACACGTCATGTCTGCGACCCCGGAGATGGCTCTGCGACTGACGGCAATGTTGTTCATTGATGACGAGTTGTTTGCGGACGACGAGCTGAGACCGATGCTTCCGTATCTGCCTCCGCCGGCGGTTTCTAATCCAGCTCCTCACGGTCAACTCGTTGGACACGGCTTTCCTCGACTACGATAGTACGTCAGACTGTTTCTACAGTGCCTTCCTTCCTTTTTGACGCGCTACAGCTTTGCTGTAGGCGTCTATGACACGGTTGTCTTCTGTCGTCTGTCTGTCGGTCTTCCGTCGTTCGTCTGTCCGTATAGCGGATGTTTTGTGGCTAAGTGGTAGGTGTGAGGGGGAAACTTTTTGCACGAGTAATTAGCCCTCTGTTCAAACTTTGGTTTAAGTAGGTAAGTTTAGGCTCAGCGAAAGTCTCAGCGAAAGTCTAAGTCAAACAGTGTAGTCGCTTACTGTCAGTTGCACGTTACTTTCAATGTTGCCCACCAAAAATTATAAACATACGTTCAAATTTGCTAAAGTTATTAACCGAAACACTCTTAGCGTTTTTCACCTTGGATGCAATAAAAACGGCATTTTCGATGACGTTATAATTCCGTCAGCTGTACATAGTGACATGGCAATATAAAGAAAAAAATATCTCGACAGTTTAATCAAGTGAATATTCAGGACGACTCTTGCAAAAAATTATGAAAATAGGTTTAAGTTTGTCAAAGATATGTCGAAAATACCGTATACTCTTTTTTGGACACAGTGTATATGCTATAGCACGTTTTCTCTAGCGACAGCTGGGCTTTTTTGTGCTAGTATTACGGCTAATTCACTCGGCTTGGTGGCTTGGTGATGTGACGGTAGAGTGTCGGGCTTACGATCGAGGGGTCCTGGGTTCGACTCTCGGTCGGGTCACTATCAGGTGGTTACTACTTGGATGGCTGACTGACTGTCTGCTGACAGGTGGGCTTGACCTGCTTGCTTATTGGTCATTTCGGCAAAAACTGAACCGTGTCAGTTCAATTCAGTTCAGTTGCGCCGTTCTTTGTGCGCCTAAAACGCAGAATCAAAATTCTGTGTAAACCGTTGATCGTTGTGGTGTTTGGAAGCTCTAGTGGTGGCGGTGGTGGAAAGGGTCGTAAGCTGAAATCGCCGTTGAGTGAGACAACATCACCCACTGCTGGTACTGTGCGTGGTGAGTCGATACTGAGGCTGATGATGCAGAGTGGACCGCGTCCGATCGTAAGCATCCTCATAGCATGGACTGCAGCCGCTAGGCGTCATCTCAGCACCGTACTGAGACGTCTGATGCAGGAGGCATTTCAGGTCGTCGGCTTGAAGCTTTACGTCACTTTGGCTGCTGTCAGGGCGGCCCTCGATTCCGACGTACTGGTATGTGAAACATGTTTGCCCGTCTCTTTTTTGGTTTTCTGCTGAGCGGCAGGTTTATGACAAACTTGTCTGCCATCTGCTTCTGTCTTCTTTATCTCTCTTTAGAGTGACATATTGTCTTTGCTTATGATGTCGCTGAGCATTTTCTGGCGCTTTCGTCTTGTTGCTTTGCCCAACATTCTGCCCAAGCCCACCGTCTTTACTGAATATTATTACACAGTCATTTTTCCTGTCCAGTGTAACAGAAACGTGCTTTTTAAAGGAATTAATTATGTCTCAAGATGTGTTTTATCTATCTGAGTTTGCGTTGCTGTATGGTGTTTAAGATGTTACTGTTATTTTTAGAATCTCTGCAGCACTTCTTCATTCGTTAACATGCCAACTTATCTTACCTTTGCGCTATACTAGAACAAGAATCAGCCAAATAACAGAAAAACTCAAACAACACTAATTAAGCTACATTACCAATGACACAGATACGGTGTAAAGTACATTTGTTTTATAAATCATGTAAAAATTGTTTTAGCAGAGTTTCTCACTCACATGTCCATGCTTGTTTATGTAACACGTTTATTCACCACAGTTAAGGTGTGCTAACACGAAGAGAAATGAACAAATAACATGAGTATACATGAAAAGGTAAAACAAGAAAGCCCAGCTGTCGCTAGGGCAGACGTGCTACAGCATATGCAGTTTCTGTTGCAGTAGTGACTTTTAAGGTCATCCAAGGTCGATGATTTTCACGGCATTTGAAAGCCAATATGGACTTCCTGTTAGTGATCAATGGCCCTATCTCTCATTGTTCTCGAGATATGGCCAGTTTTCCATCGAAAAACGCACATTTTTACCCCTCCATTCAACCCCAAATTTGAAAGTGTTTCCCTTGCGCTACATCCCCAAACTTTTGAACGCAAAGAGCCTCGACCAAAGGCTGGTTACTCGTTTAAAAAGTTTTCTCCTACGAGCTACCGCTTAGCCACAATACATCCATTACGTACAAACAGCTACACAGCTATAGCTGTAGCGCGTCAAAAATGAAAGACGAAAGATGTTTATGTGGTCAAATATCCGTTGTTATTCTTAATGTTTTTCGGCATTTGTTGGTCTGGATGGCTTGCTCGTTGCAGTGTATTCCTGGTGGTGGGGACGACGGGGCATGCTACGTAGTGGCTTTGCTGAGGGAGAATGCCGTGAAGAGATTGATCGACATGATTTTCCCCGCCGACCGAGAGGACCACCACAGATACTGGCAGTCAGCATTCGGCACAGACAGGGCCGACAATCATCTTTACTGTATGACTGACTTTCTGTTTGTCTCTGTCTGTATACCTGTATTTTTGTCTGTGGATGCGTCATTGATTGGCTCAAAAGAAGGAAACAGCAGTGGCGGTTCTAGCCCCAAAAACATAGCCTCAAACCTTGCTGGACAGGATGGTTTTTACTTACGATAAAACTTTCCATTGGCCGGGGGTTCACACGATCGAGCAGACATCAAGCAAACATCAAACAACCATCAAGCAAATGTATTTAGAATACACGTGCACGACGTGTGCTCTAATTGCTTGACGTTTGCTCGACGTTTGCTTGATGTTTGCTTGATGTTTGCTTCGTCGTGTAAACGTGCACATAAAACTGGGGGTGCTGACTGCTGAGCCTAAATCTGTAGGTGCTGCAGCACCTTCACCTCCAGACTAAAACCGCGCTCGAAAACAGTCTTGTCAATAAAAGTATACAGCGATATTTGTAATGCAGTTAACAAGACATGACAAGCCTAACAGTGTCATGTGTATTGAGATGGTTAAAATGGTTTAAATGATTTAGCACATAAATATGATTATGTTTAGATTATATCATTATAAAAGCTGGCGGATGCGTTGATTGCAGGCTCGCTGGACTATCGGTCGGCAGCGGCGCAGGCTAAAGCGTTGTTTCCTGACGGACTTTGCTGTCAACCGAACACAGATCTCTCCGCAGAACACGTACTGACCACCCTTGTTTAATAGTTCCACGCCGTTTTCTTTACTGACATATTTCACTCTTCGCGCGCTACGTTCCTAACGTAGCGAAGAGGAGTATCTGAAATCGGTGTAATATTGACGACCGACCTCGTCGGTCGACACGACCGACCGATCTCATTTCCTGGCAGAGCCTTACTAGATGAACTTCAAATGGCCATATCTCCACAACGGTGCCAGATAGACGCATGGTCACAATGGACAACCCATAGGAAGTCGACCACCGCGAGTCGGATGGTCATGTGACCGATGACGTCACGTGACCCCCAAAAGGTCAAGGTCGTGACCCCATTATGTTTGAGGCGCCATATCTCCATAACGGTGCCAGATAGACGGGGAGACAATTTAAATAACGACTTCGACTCCTGTCGCTATTAGTATAATATTAGATCGGTCTCAAATAGACGTCGGGTCTCTAATACAAGTTGAAAGGAACGAAAAAGCACCTATAAGAATACAGGATAAAATAATGCGCACGAGGAGTACATATTATGTCGGTACTCGGCGCCGACTACAGATATAAAACGTTCCACAAAACTTTTTTAAAAACGTTAAAAACGTGACTGGAGTAAAAGAACGTTCATAAACGCTGAATAAACAACGTTTGCTCTAATTTTTAAAAATCTTTATTCTAATGCTTATCATCAGAACAGACGATAAACACAACGCTAGAAATGACGTCACTGAAAAAAGATAATAAAATCTGTAGCCTACTAATTCATTTCTATGGTTTCAGTTTTTCAAAACTGTTTTTCGAAGTTCGTATTGTAATTTTCAATAAACGTCTTTTTATAATAAAAAGAAACGTTGACATAATGTAAAAACGTTATAGAAACGTAAAAAATAACGTTTATTACATTCCGCCTACTGACATCTTTCTTTCTTTGAGTTTTGTCGTGACTTTCTTTGCAGATCGTTTGTCCCGCGGTCGACAGTGAACTGTGCATGAATGCAAAAGCCGTTCGGCATCTTAATTTTCGTCACCAGCAGCAAAACATTCTCGGTGAATAATAATTACGTTTGATTTAGTAGCAACGGTGGTAATCTTTAGCCAATTGGATTGCCACGCTGCAATCTGTAAGAGACCATTATTGTCAGGCAGTGTCTGTGGCTGTGTTCGTCTGTCTGTCTGTCCGCAGCACGGCTTGAGCCAACAGACAACGTCTGTGCTACCCTGCAAAGTTTGCAACGTATACTTTCAAAACAAAATATCCACGCAACACAAACGTGACTTCTTGGAGAGTCTCCCAACTGTTTTTAACGCGGGGGCACGTAGGCCTGTAGTGCAACGTCGTGAGCCACGTTGCCTACCGGCTTGTTTTTGGTGTTAATTGTGTTGGTTGATATTCTAGTGAAATAAATTGATTTGACTGGGTTGAAGAAACGAGGTATAATGTAACTGTCTGATTCTGTTTGTTTGTCAGTTAACATATGGATTCTGTCATAGTTTTGCTCGGTTTCTGGCATCTTAAGAAGTAAAAATGCTGGGAGGTCAAAACTCGCTGACCTTTTCTAATCTTGCCCCAGTTTATCGTCAGGTAGTAAGTAAGTGAAACGTGAATTTATATAGCATGCCGGCAATAAAATATGCCTAAAGCAGCGGTTTTGCTGTCCGAATGTTTCCCTAATTATTATTATCTCTGCCTAGGTGAACGTAGTGAACATTGGTGAAGATTAAGAGAGCACGTTGTTTCTGTGTGTCTGTCTGACTGTGCACATCAGTGACTCAGCATTCATGACGTCATTGCTATTGTGACGTCACGCTAAGGCGCTGCTGCATAGGCACCTTGTCGTGACGTCACAGGGGGTCAGCCTATTTGCGATGTCATTTGTATTTACCCATGACCGACCCCTGTTGCTATGGCAACGAAATTTGGGACAAAATGGGCTATAACTCGGCTTGTATAAGAGATATTTCCAAGATCTTTGCGTCTAACGGGGAGTTTTAGGGGACGGGTTGTTGGATGAGGCCAATTTAATTTTACCACGACCGACCTTTGTTGCCATGGCAACGACAATTGTGGAATTTGGCCAAAAATTAATAAAAGTGGTAGGCGCTGTAGTAGTGTTTAAATTTAGAGCTGTCACAGTTGACGCGTTAATTAACGCGTTAATGCGTTAATAAATTAACGCGCGTTAAAAAAATTAACGCGCGTTAAAAAAATTAACACATGCGTAAATTTATTTCATTCAGTTACTAAATTCTGTGCAGCAAAAGTTCAGATATTCCATTAAACTGCGGTTACATGACAATCGAATGAAATCAAGTAACTAAACTAGTTTTCGTTTCCTCACTACTGTAAATAAGCGTAATAGTTTTCACAGCGATCGGCCGACGGAGCTCGGAGATCTTGCTTTGAACGAAAACATTTGCGGTAAAACATAAGCCCACCGTCTTTCGGGCAATCGGGCGGACTAATTTGTCGTATGACAAAATAACAGAATAGGTTATGTTACAGAATACAAAAAATACGTCTAATTTGACCGTGTATTTTATTAGTTCATAATTATTAGTTTTTGTTTCATTTTGTTGGTGCTGTTCACTTGTGAGTTGTGAAAATGATGGACTCTATGATGGACAACAGATGATATACAAAATAAAAATACTGTAATAGTTAAATAGTAAGTAGTCTAAATACGTTTAGAAAATAAAAATTATATGTGTTTTTTAAACTTTTTTTCATTTTTCTAACTTTCTATATTCTACAGGCGGGTCCCATAAACGTCTTGGGCCCAGGGTAATTTACCTCCTACTCTCCATCTCGACGGGACTGGGTGCGTTAATTTACGCGTTAATTAATGCATTAAAAAATTAACGCAGTGCGTTAATGCGTTAAAAAAATTAACGCCTTGACAGCTCTATTTAAATTACTTCACTTTGCAGAGATATTCACTTTCACAAGCGCCTTCTAGTTCACTAATAATATCACTTGTCCTGTGTTGTGTCTCAGACGTTCATCGTCAGATCACCGGCATCAGCTCGGCGCCCATCCAGGTCACGTGCGTCGTGCTGACGTCACCGATGACGTCATCGGTCCCTAGGAACCGCACGCCGGCCTACGTCGACGTCATCGACCAGCTGCTGCGTACTGGGTTAGTCAGCAACCGTTAAGACGTAACTGAGCTGAACTGAACTGACACGGTTAAGTTGTTGACGAACTGACCAATCGGGAAGCAGGGCGAACTTATTGGTCATTGGGTGACGCGTACGTAAGCCATCGACGCCGTTAGACGGTGCCTACTGTAGTGCATTACTGGTTGCCCGTTTGTCCGTTCGTCAAAAAGTAAACCATGTCAGTTCAGTTCAGTTTAGTTACGTCGCTCTGTGTGCGCCTTTAGCAGCAGTGAGAACAATATATTCATTGTACCGGTACCATCTTACTCGTCCGTCTGTCTGAATATCTGTGCATCTCTTATGGGCTCCTATCTCGAAGACAAAAAAGCGTTGAAAAAAGCCAACATTGGCGTGTACCAGTTAAAGGTCACAGGACACGATAAGGGCTCTGATTATGGTCAGGGTTAGGAGTATGCAGTAAACCTATAGCTAGGCGGACGGCGGCATATTGTGTCGGCACTGGACCGCCGACACCTTTGCTCGCTAATGCATGAAGAGAAACTTTGTAGTAGGCGAACACAATTTAGACTCTAAGAACAGGAATGGAAACTGAACATAAAATATTAGTTGAAACTGACACGCTGACAGACTGTGAATGGCGCGTTATAGCACATAATAATAACAAGAAGCCCAGCTGTCGCTAGGATGGCCGACCGTACTGCCTGGCAATTTTGAGCCACTGTCGCAGTTTGGTGGGAAAAAGCAAAAAGGCGGGTCAGCAACGAAAAAATTAAATAGAGAGCATTGGTAGATGTCTATAGCCAGTTAACAGGCTTAGTAACCATTTCGCTGATATATACAGTTTGGCTGCAATGCGCCATGCAAATTTTGAGTTTAGGGGTAGGCATCCCAATTTTAGCAAAACAGGTGTCCATAGTAGGTCGACGATGGTACGGTTGAATGGAGTGTTGGTCAGTTCTTATAGGCTGTCAATAGTAACCATGCCGCTAACTGCAATGGTTTGGCAGAAATTCACAATGCAAGTATTTGGGGTGCAGACAGTACCCCCGTTTGGGGAGAAGGGAGAATGGGGGATCGTAGAAAATCCGAATCGTCACCACAGGATAGCGGTCGGGCAACCTTATTTACTTGTTCAGACATTTTTGCGGCAAAAAGTACAGTTTACCCACAATACATGCGTTACAGATAGACGACAGACAGACGACACATCGTACCGAAGGCAGAAGATCTTAAAGTTGCCTTCAGAGTGACGTAGCCTAATTAAACTGAACTGAACTGACATGGTTTAGTTTTTGACGAACTGACGAATGGGCAGGCAGTAATGCATTACAGAAGACACCTTCTAACGGCGTCTTTGGCTTAAATGACTACGCTCACGTAAGAGTCAACCAGTGACCAGTGAACTCGCCCAACTTGCCCATTGGTCAGTTCGTCCAAAAACTAAACCGTGTCAGTTACGTTGTTCTGAACGCGCCTTAACGGTCGGTCAAAAAGTATCGAGATGTTTTCAACACGTTTAATGTTCGTGACAGGTTCGAGTTGGTTGGATGTCGAATGGTTTCATTCACTGAAGAACAAGCCATGGCACTGATGCATCTACTGAAACGACACAACGACACGGTCAGTGAACAGCTACGTTGCATTAGCACCTTTAGTATGCTTGCTGCTGACGAATTATTCATCAGTGGGAAAACAAAAAAAAGTTTATCATAAGTTGTCACATGTCAATGTCAGTATTAAATTTACGAGTTACACAGCGCAATATCGGCACACATCATTCTCTATTGCGCCGAGTACATTAATATCTCACAAAAGTACAGTTTTTGCACGTTTCAATATAAATTACGTCTAAAGCTACTGCTGCAGAGCCACGGATCACGGAGATTGTCTGGTAATGAGTTTTAGTAATGTTGTAGTAAGTGATTTTGTTTTTATTGTGCAACCTGTTAACCGTCTTATTCAGGGCTGCATTTAACGGGAGCTGGTTAACGGGATTCAGCTCCTTTCCCCGAAGTTCTGGGAATTTGTCATTTGCAGTACACATAAGAAGGAGGAACGGAGTGGAAAAGTAATACCCAGTTTACACGATCGAGCAAACAATCAAACAATCGAGCAGACATCGAGCAAACGTCGAGCAATAGCACGTGTACTTTGAATACATTTGCTCGACGTCTGCTCGACGTTTGCTCGATCGTGTAAACGGGGTATAAGAAAGCGGATGGCCTATGCGCTGTAAGCGTTTTAACACAGCACTGAACTTAACTGAACTGAACTGACATGGTTTGGTTTTTTGCGAACTGACCAATGGGCAAGCACACTCACGTACACATTAACCAATCACCAATGGGCTCGCCTTGCTTGCGCATTTGTCGTTTCGACAAATCCCAAACCATGTCAGTTCAGTTCAGTTCAGTTACGTCGCTCTGTACGCGTCTTTAGGTCGAGCAGCTGTTGAGAGGACCGAGCGTTGTGTTGGCGATGCAGAAAGAATCGGCCGTCATCGCTTTCGATGGATATCTTGGCAGGTCGTTGCATATCGCATTATTTTTTAGCTTATGATACGTATATTTGTAGTGGTCTGGCTCAGTTGCTAACGCCGTTGGTCGCATCAACGAAGTTAATCAACGCCGAGCCTGGTTAGTACTTAGATGAGTGACCGTCGGCAGGCGGCTAAACCATCTCGGTATGTAATCAGCCATTCAGGTCAACTCAGCCTGGCCATCCCTTCGTGGGCAGGCGCAATGAGTACCGGCAAAAGCTGGGACTTAAACAGGCACACCACGCAATGCACTAGCTCAGTATCCGTGGGCCGGCAGTGTAAACTGGTGTCTGGCTGAGGGCTAAGGAAACGGAGATTAGCGCCGCCCTATGGGCCTTAAGGCTCGGGAAGGACTTTGCGTATTTTAGGTATATATTTCAGCAGTCGTCAGTACTGTCGTCATTAATGTAGTTTTGCCCACATCTCCAGGTTAGAGCAACTCAGCCTGACCGTCTCACATTGGGTCGGTGCGTTGACTGTCCACAAAATCTGAGGAGGGAGGAAGCAGGCACACCGCGCGATGCATTAGCTTCGTGTTATCCGTCCGTTTTCCGGCGGTGTAAGCTGGTGTCTTGGCTTGAGATATTTGGGAAAAAAGATAGTTAGAACCCTGGAAATTAACGGAACACCTTTCTGAAATTTTTTGACACTGAGCGTTGAAGAATAGATTAATAAATACTAAATAACTGCCCTAATTCCGTTTCGGATAGTTACTACTATACTGACTAAAGATTGACGCCTGCGATTTTATCCGGCTATTTTTTCAGAATGTGCGTGTTAAAACGTGCGTGCGTGTGTCTGTTTTTCAGTGAGTTTGACAAACAATCATTGTTGGCTCGTTATCACGACAGCATCCTACGTCCACGCGACATTCACGAGGTACGAACGATTTATTGAGTGACGACGTTTATTGGCCGACCGTTAAGGTCGAGTCTTTGGTACGATATGCTGTCTGTCGTCGTCTGTCTGTCGTCTGTAACGCATGCATTGTGGCTAAATGGTATCTTTTGTCGGAAAACTTATTACACGATCAATTAGCCCGGTATCAGGGCTCTTTGGTGGCAAAATTTCAGCGATTCAGTGCAACAGGAACATTTTGAAATTTGCGGCTGAAATGTGAGGTAGGAAAAAAAATGTGCATTTTCAACTGATCAGTTGCCGTATCACAGAAACGGTGAGAGATAGGGCCAAGGTTTGATATTGTTCACTAATGATAATCTTTATTTCACCAAATAAACATTGGTAGACAAGAAAAACAAAAAAAACAAACAAACAAAAAGAACAACAATATAGAGTTAAACTCGCAA
>Ga0209367_1007902_pt1 | contig 14608 bp, 8 predicted proteins | sample WorMetLIZISLAND2_FD_187412 | JGI IMG/M metagenome (GOLD analysis project Ga0209367, IMG submission 187412) | Marine gutless worms symbiont microbial communities from Max Planck institute for Marine Microbiology, Germany - Olavius geniculatus... ... | reverse complement strand
CCGTTACTGAGATACAGCGAGTTTTGGGCCAAAATCGCAAATTTTACCCACCCACCCTCTCATTAAGCGCCCTCGTTCGAGGTGACCCTTTTCGAATTTATGGAAAAGCTTTACGGTTCCTGAAACCAAAGTCTTCCGGGCAGCCGACGGTAAAAATTTGGTGATCCTAGCTTGGACCGTTTTTGCCTGATCCACCCGTGTGACAAACGGACAGACAGACGGACAGACAAACAGACGGACGGAGGGACAGAATTGCGATGGCCAAGACGCGCTGAAAGCATAGCTGCTTTCGCGCGTAAAAATTCTTTGGCTTCTCACGAATGGACAGTACGACAAATATTTTACTTCTGTTGAAGTTGTCTAGCTTTGGAACTGCTATGCATAATGCTTCTGTATTAGCTCATGCGCAGCGTTTAAGGGTTCAAAATAGTATTATACAATATTTGAATGAGATTCTGGTGTAGTTTGACCTTCTTTGTGTGTTTACTTGTATTTGTGTGTTTACCTGTAGCTTCTAGCTTTATTGTATTGTGTTTTTCTTTTCTTTCTGTGTCTGATGATGATGACGGTAATGCCCAGGCTTGCCGTGGATATGGATATCCATGAATATATCCATGTTTATGGATATGGATGGGAAATTTCATATCCACGGCAAGCCTAATAATGCCAGGCTACTTACAATAGGAAGAGATCACGCCTGCAACTCTTACTGCACAGGGCTACTCGGTGTAGCCTACACGTACACGCTATGCTATAGATAAGCCTTATGCATAAAATGTCAACGCATTCACAGGCTCACAGTTGACATCCGGTACCGAGAAGCTGGCTCTTATCGTTTACATGAAAAATTAATAGGTTCATGAATTTGAAAACAACACAAAGCAAAACTGATCAGCATTAAGCACATTAGTTTTAATCGTTCTAGATCCACAAACATATCGTAGGGGGCCTAACTCTTATGCACACAATACATCGTACGCCTAAGCATTAGCCCAGGGGCGTCTATCCCCCCTTGGACACACTACATAAGCCCCCCCACTCTCCACTCCAATGTTTAACTCCCCCTCAACGTCAAATCGAACCCGGTGGCTTCTATCCTGCCCAAATCTGGAGTCAAATTCGAGCGCAACTTCTCCCTACCACTTTCAGGTGTAAGTCCCCCCACTTTCGAGCTCACCCCCTTGGGTTTCTTGTTAAGGGTGTAAATTGCTTAGTAAAAATAAGGAAAAATTTGATCTACACTTTTAACAAAAACTTTCCCCCTATTTTTCGCTGGGCGCAAGCTTCGCCCACCAGGTATGGGGATAAAAAGTCCCTCGTCGAACCCATCCAACGTCAAGCTTTGTCAAGTGTTGCATTTCCCCCAAAATGACAAATGACGGCATCCTTAATCATATGGGTGCCCGCAGAAATTTTTTCAAGGGGGAAGAGTATATGACGTCAAATGGAGTGGGGGAAATAAAGGGGGTATTTCTCTGTTTAGTTTATTATGGGAGTGAGAAACGTCGTATGAATCCCCAGTGGGGGGCCGGGGTGGAGCCCCGGCAGCCGAAAATGAATTTGATGCATTTTTAGCCTCAAACACTTCTGGTCAATTTCTGGTGGAACGATGACTGCCCTCCCTGAAGTCCTAAAAGTTGCCCCCTTTTGAAAAAAGTAATACGCTTTGAGCGTAGTTCTCAAAAACGTAGACGCACCTGCATTAGCCTACTTGCATTCTACAGTAGGAAGACTATAGGCCTACACCCGCAAACGGACGGTGGTAGGCATGCATGAACCGTAACGGCATATCGACACCTGCCGGTAATTTCACCGCGGTGCTAATGCAGTTGCGCCTATCTTTAGGCCACGACACAGAGCTAAGCTCGAAACGCAGGAAGTGCACAGTTCTGTACTTACGTGTGCCTCCAGTTATCGTATGACACAATGTGATCCGCGCTAATGGCTATATGCTATACAAATTCCATTAGATCTATTTGCTAGGAGACACGCAACATGATAAGAGACCTGTTATGAGTAAACAACTGTTTCCTACTTGTTGCCGACATGCGCAAAACCGGGTCGGTATGGCGTGAAGCAAGACGAAAGTGGGCCTAATGGAAATTGGTTCTAATAGCGCTGGCAAATGCGCAAAAAAATAAACTGGAGTGAAAGAGAACACCCTAAAACAAAATCGTAAAGTTTTGCTCAAGGCTAAGTCTATCCGCGGGTAGACCCGGTGCTGTATTTTGCACACATGAACACAAAAATTTGAGTATAAGTTTAAAATTTAATAGGGTTCTAGAAGTTGCCGGGATACATTTTCGTGTAAAACTTCAGCAGTTTAAGTGTCGCGGTTCATGAGTTATCATGTTGACAAAGGAACAGTAAAAAATAGTAATGATAATAAATGAATTTATTTTTGTTTAATGCTCAAAAATCTTGTAGAACCAACAGTGTTCGGATCCGTGCACCAAAATACTGGAATTCCTTACCAGAATGTATACGAGTCTTACCAACTTTTAAAGCACCCAAGTTCTCGTTGAAAAGTCATTTACTATCCTTTTATAATACGTGAGTGATTTTCTTTTTCACAATATATTTTGCCAAGCTTAACATTATTTCTATCAAATTTATTACTGCCTTATTATAGTTGCTTTGTACATGATTTCAATGCTATATATTTTTTATACGTTATTGAGACTGTATGGTTAAATGTCAGTGAGCTATCGTATATTACTGTCTTTTTTAATTACTTGTGCAAAATTAACTATTAAGTAATATTTTATTTGATAGGGACGAGTCCTAGCATAAGCTATTTTAGCTTTTGACTCGTTCCTGTTGCATAGTATTGTCTTATGTTGCTATTGTTGTTTGCTGATGGCGATCTATGCAATAAAATCATGATGATGATGATGATGATGATGTAACATCATCGCGGACAGTAACAATTGAAGACTCCGTTTACTGTTTATCACAAAGCAAGACGTGACGCTCGCTACAAACTTTCTGAGCAGTAAAACATAATAAGTTTTAAGCTGTCCAGATAGTTCGTTTTGTTTTATTATACGATCTATTTCATGGCACATGCGTGGGCGAGCAACTGACTGTCAGAGATTCACAAATGACCTGCAGTCTAAACAGTCAAATGTCCGCCATTAATATTTGATCTATACTACAACGACGAGGCAGAAAACAAATAATTATATCAAAACAAAAACGCCCTGCCGTCGTAGACTACACCGCGCGATGCTTATATTAGCGCTACCGGTTTTAGGGTCACGTGACACGTTATGCTGGTGATAAATAAGTAACCGAATCACGCTGCGGGCGATTTATTCTACCCGATTGCAACCAACCCGACTCGACCTTCAGAAAGGCATAAAATTACGATCCGACCCGACCAGCAGTTACAGTTCCCCCAGGACTCCATATGTTGCCGATGCTGAGGCTTTCTAAGTATCCTATATGGCCACGATATATCAGCGTTATACGTCGACAAACAGACGGACAGGCGGACGGACCACCTACGGTATATCGATACCGCGCTTTGGACTACTTTCAGAACGAAAACAACTTCCTGTGCTCACTCACGTATCTCGCACGAAAAACAAACAATAACCAATTCTATGAAATTATTTGAACCGTCAGTCGAAGATATGCCGATTCCAGACAACCCTTTGTCTGTCTGTTTGTTAATTATTCTCCGTCTGCGGCAACGCTGTTAGGCTACAACAACATATTATCCATTTAAAGAAAAAACATGTCAATTAGATGCTTGCGAGTGCAGGAGAGGCAGCGACCAGCTGTCGACATGCAGACATCACCTATTGACGCTCAACGCTCTAGTTCGAACACAGCTGATACTCTGAGGTCCAAACTCCACGCGTTTCGATCTGTTATCGATTCGTTGCACAAAATGCTGTTCGACAAATCCAGAACAAGTGGTACGGCGCATTAAGCTCATGTCAAATCGAAAGCCTCCATCAAGTCCACTCTCCACACCATGTTCAGATGCTCTAAATCTTGTTGTACGACTTGTGCTGTCCAACACAACAAATCAAAGTACAGTGGAGTTTGAGCGCTAGTGATCGAGCGTCAAACCGTGTGATTGTAGGCCTGCAGGGATTGATGTGTTCACTGTTGTTCTCGGTTTCTGCTTCACTCGCCGACCGATCGAGTCTTCTGGGATCCCGAGTCATCAAGTCGCGATACTCTGCTGTTTATGTCAACGTCTGCAGCCCTGCATTATACGCTGCAGAACCGACCCGGGCCCACACCTGATCGAACGTTCATCACATCAATACTTTCTCTTTGTTTCTACTTCTGCTTAGGCTCAAAACTGAACGACTTACCTCAGCCTAACAGATAGGACGATGTATCGCTGTCAAGGCGTTATAGTTCACCTTTTGCGACAATATGGCACAGTAGGCCTATCATACTGGCTTGAGACGAACTTAATATTGACTTAAACGATTTCGATGAGTGCACAAACAAACACCGAAATCGATGTCCGACTGCATGGGCTTCAACCCAGATCCCACTGGAACATTACAGCGCTATCCACAGTCCAGACCGCTGTATTTCGAACTCGATCGAGGACGCAGCGCGTATGCGATCGAGAATTTACCGGACGATGCAGAAAAAAGTGGAATACTTTATAAATCGAACATCCTGAGTTTTGTAAACGATTACTGAGTAAGAAGGGTTTAACGTGCCGCCTGACACAGTATAAATCATTTCGTGGACACCTTTTCCAGGCAATGCACATAAACATAATAATAGAAAAAAGTTTAACCTTTACAATAATCGAACAGTAACTTTAACCTTTACAGAAAAACCTGATATGGAACACAACACAAAACCCAAAAATAACTTAAACCTAAAATAGTAAAAACTATTTTAATCTGAGTGTGCATACGTAACATTAATGGCAGTTCTAATAATAATTTTTCCTCTTATCCTCCAGACAGTCATCAATCTCAGAATGTTGTTTATTGGAAGACGTGAGGGGCAGTAAACGATTAGCCTTGATCAATGCAGTGAAGAATGTTGAACACTGTTCAAGTGTTCAAAACGACCACCCTTGATAGTTGAGGCTGATTGTCTTCAAAACTGCCCGATTGCTCTATCTGCGTAAAAACTTGTCTGTTTACTATTTTCATTGTAGTTAATACACAAAACAAAAAAAACACACCAGCTGGACACGAGATAACGTAACGATCGACACTGTAGCCTCTGGTCATTATAACAACACCAGCTGCTCATAGTGCTGGTATCTTACGTGGATAAAACGAATACGATGTCAGACTTACGTGGGTTGATTATGTCGCGTCTTATATAGGACTGATCACGTTACACGCACCGATTTCAGACGTCTGCGGCAATTTCTTCCGCAGCCACAGGCACGGTTATGGTGTTTATATCGATAAATTGTGTTATAGCGCACCGCGAAGCCGAGAGCGAATATATAGCGTGTTATTCATGGCAAGGAGTTTCGTAAGTGGGCGGGCGTTAGAGACGGGGATAGCTCGATCACTATAGGCACCCTATGCGTTACGAGGCCTGCTCGTGTGCAGCGGATGAAAACGAAGCGGAAAGATAAAAAAAGCTTCGGACGCTGACGGCCGCGGCGTCTTTTCTGCCGACGATGACGACTCTAAGCCAGGATGGTTGAACTGTATTGTGTAGATATATACCGCGACGCAGCACAGAGTCTTAAGTTCTTAACAGACGGAGTAGAGTGATAACACGAAAACAAATTCTCGGTTAAACATTCTATTTCTTTACTTTATTTCGGCCTATTTATTATGAACGTCACACATAAAACACAGACTAAGCAAAATCCCAGCTGTCACTAAAGAAAATTGACCGTACGCCCCTTCTATAATCAAAGATAGCACATACAGTAAAGTGGCACGTTTTTATTGGCCCACCCTGTACATAACTTCCGATAGGGGATCGTAAACTTTCAACACCCTTCCGAAATATTTGCGTTGCAAATGGCGACCAAACCGCTGCAGACAGCGACATGGTTATTACTGACATGCAGCTTAAGCAACTCGCCATCTCCCTAATCCAACGGTATCATCGCCGACCCCCTTCGATGTACCGTTTAACCACAATACAAAACGTTACAGACAGACAACATACGGACCAACAGACGAGCTCACTGGTTATTGGTTGACGCGTACGCGTGCGTAGTCACGTAGTCTCTGACGCCGTTGGACGGTGCCTACTATAATGCATTATTGCATTACCGGAAAAAACTAAACCATATCAGTTAAGTTCAGTTCAATTCAGTTACGTCGCTCTGTACGGGACCCTTTTCTAATAAAATGTTAGTCTTGAAACCACTAGAGCGTCCGTGCCAAACGGCATTTCATTCCGTTCAACATATTTGGTAGAGTGCACGACTGTGATACAGACGGCAGACTATGCTACATAACATCCATCGCAATAGCCGGGCATCGCTGATGCTTTCAGCTCGCCGCCTAAAACGGTACCGTGCTATATTTTATGCATGCTTGATATACCACGCACTTGAACTATAGGCCAGAAGTTACTCAGCAGAGCACAGATACGTTCTCACACACGCTGAGTTTGGGTCAATAGGCTTACCAATCGCTACACACAGCTTCGTTTCAATAATTGTCGTTAGCCAGAATCGTCGATACCAAACAAACACGCAAACTCCCTGCATTGCGGGCAGCATATCGGTGCAATCTGTTGTTTAATTCATTACCCGAGAAACTACCATTCAGCACGCTAGTGATGGACAGGCGAGTTTGTCAGCAGCAGCAGCAGCAGCAGCAGCCGTACCAGCATCGGCATTATGACCATTGTCATTAAGCTAACGACCACGCGTTAATATTGAATCAGCTATATTGAACACGCAGTAAATTGCTGTGCAATTCTTTTGCCGCGGAAATCACAAATAAGCTACGCGAGTTCAAATTTTATCGTTGCCTTCTACGTCCTCCAGTAGGTCTACACTCTTATAATTGTAATTTTAAAAAAATGAGGTCGAAAAAAACTTTATATTTGGCAAAAGTATTTCTTGCAATATATCAGTAAACATTAAACAGCAGTGCAGTTTGCTGAGTTAATAATAAAAATGTGTTGGAAGATCAAAGATAACTATCGCACGACACCGTAAAATGAAAATCCAATTTAACAAATGAACGGCAGGCAAAAACGTTAGTAAACTACAAACTTCACTTTTTAAATTTAGAACTCAGAAGTTATGCTAGAAACTTGAAAGCAAGTTGAAGAACTTATTCGTCACATGTCGATCGCACCTCACAGATTGTTTAGACTTGGTCATTAGGCAGTCTCGCTATTGTTGCATAGAGACTAATACCCCGTTTACACGATCAAGCAAACATCAAGCAATCATCGAGAAAACATTCGGCAAATGCATTCATAATACACGTGCACGACGTGTGCTCTAATTGCTCGATGTTTGCTCGATGTTTGCTTGATGATTGCTTGATCGTGTAAACGGGGTATAACGCACAAAAAAATTAACGACCGACGACCGACTTTAAATTTGGGAAAACAATAGTTTGCGTATTTTTGTTTGTTATTTGTTTGTTTGTTTGTTTATTTGTTCAAAGAAACATTTAATAAAACAGTAACAATGTTCAGCAGAACTGGAGCACGCAAGGCATAAAAATGCACTCACTGTAAAAAAAATTCGATTTATCCATCCGTAAGGTGCATGGATGTTGGTCATCCGTTGATGTTGACTGCTCAACGTACTAAATCCTCGCATATTGCCTAAATTTAACATTCGAAGTTAGGGCAAGTCACGTGCAGTAGTCTAATTCGATGTTTTTGTCGAAAATTTGAAACTAAGGGTACCGGGGTTTGACACTGCACATCAAGCAGTAATGAATTGCGACTGACAATGACCGCAAGAATGCAGACGGCTCAATAATTTCGGTGCATCGATAAACGACGTCGCTATACACGTAATAAAAACAAGAAATTTGAGCTAATGCTTACGAGACGCGCGAAAGCCTAAAGCAGTTCCGGTTCACGGTAAGTTAATATCAATCAATCAATCAATCAATCAATCCAGTTTAATTCAGACATATAAAGTCCATAGAACTACACAACTACAAATGTATAATAAAAAGTGATAAAAGAGAAAAATAAAACACTAATACACATGTATGGTTAAGAACCACTGAACAATCTTATTACTCGACCTAGAACACTGTTTAGCAAAAAGAACACGAGAATTATGGACCACAGTATCTAACGTTGGCAGCGACAACTCCAAAAAAACACCAGACATACTGTCTCGCCGAGTGTAGTTAAACATTTTCTTTATACATTTATTATATGCAGACCTAAGTTTATTGTAAATACCAGCGGAAAAATATTTCCACAATGCAGAGTCATAGATACAGAGGCAAAATGACTTAAATAAAGTCAACTTTACATTTACTGAACACCGATAAAATCTGTTCATTAACATGTTAGTACGAACAAATAAGTTCTTAATCTCTCTTCGTATATCATCATCATCATTCAAATTATTACTCAACATGTGACCGAGATAACGAAACTGTGACACAAAGCTAAGCTCGCAACTGTTCATAGAAAAACAAGGAAAATCATCTACAATATGTTTATCTCTACTCTTTGGTTTAAAAATCATACAAACATTTTAGTATTGCACACAATATCAAGTTTAAAACACCATAACTCAAGCAGCTTAATAAGAAAAAAACGTTAAAAACCGAATAAAATGTAGATAAGATCAAGCAAAATAAAAACTCAAGCTGTTTACATAGAACAGCTAACCTTACTTATGATTGTATTTTATGTATAATGTTGTGACTGTGAGCAACAGTTATACACTGAACCTAGACACACGCACACAGGCACACTGTGCAGGTGGCATCAACAGAAGGCTACTAGACCTACTGTACAGCAGCGCCTACTGCAGTTTTACCTGCGTCTGTGGGTCTTGACGTACGATCAATAACTCGATCAGTTAAGACCGCACACTGCAGCCACAGTCGTGAACACAACACAGTGACACAGCAGCTACAGCGAACCCCTCCCTGCAGGCACGGCTTGCCGTGATCACAGAGTGATAGCATTCTAGCGGGTTGATTGAAAATACCGGACATGAAATTGCAAGACAAGACAGATATCGCATGAAAATAGGCCTACATTACATTACAATGCCATGTGCATTTTTTCAAACCAACCTAAGAGCAGCAAAGAAAATTGTATATTATTAAAAAATGTAGCGTAAACTAGATTTCTTAATCCGTACTGCGACTGCATTTTGATCCGTACTATCACCAAATAGCTGAGGAGACTTACGGGTGATTATTCCGGGGCATACCGCTGCCGGTGCTACTATGTGATTCGCAGCTTCATGGCTGCTATCTGCTACTAATGCTGGGTTCTAGGGTTCGTCGACGGTATGTCGAGCTCCCCCGTCCGAGCGCTGCGGAGGGCTTCAAGGCTGATCCGCCATTAACTATTGCTGCGACTGATCCGTCATCATTGCGTTCACTGCCTGACAGTTCACCGCTTGCCTGTTGACTTTGTGCGCTTCCCATACTGACGGGTATCCGTTTCTGGCTACCGGTTATCAGCGATCCGTCGACCTTCCCGGTACGGTGATACGGATGCCAATACCTACGAATAAGCCTTATCAGTTCAAGGGAAATCTGTCGATTTGTCAGGACTTGAGTATTTACTGGATGCGAGTTACGAGTCCAGTGGCGTATTTAGGGGGGCCATGGTGCGATGCCCCCTCCCTTTGGCCCGACCATGAAAATTTTTTACAGGCGACTTTATATGAAAAAGTGCGTTTTTTGCAGTTTTTCAGCAAATTTTATTTAAAAATGGGCGAATTTGCGGCTTCCATTGAACGTTCAAAAGCCAAAAATGTTTCAGCTTCAGGGGGCGAACCCCCTGACCCCCCGACCAGAAGCTCTGCCCCTGGATCCCGCTGGGGGCTCCGCCCCCAGACCCTCTTATAGGCTCGCGCTCTGCGCGCTCGCCGTGGTCCCCCCTTTGCCAAATCCTAAATACGCCACTGTACGGGTCCGATGATCCGTACAGCCTGACCGGTTTAAAGGCACATAGCTATCGAATGATCTGGCAGTGCTATCCGTGTGATCCGTACATAGCTTCTGGGTCAATCGGCAGTGTTTTCCCTTTTCTGCCGGCTCTTTTTGGTCTGACTTGCATGAGTCGAGGACTAAGTGACAGATGACGATGAACCAACGAGACGGTGCTTGTATATGAGCCAACGGGTTTAGCGCGCACGCACTCCACATGCCTGCCACGTAGCTCGCTGCCACGTGCGATTGCGTCATGCTAGTGATCCGTAGCATGTTAATGCACCGTCGCGCAATAGTGATCTCTAGACTTGATCCGTATATGTGATCCGTACGAGTTTTGGCTACACTCTCCCTTACCAGGACTATCGCCGTCCCTTGGCTATCCGTAGATGTGACCTTTACTACGGCTCATTCTACGGTTGAGCATTGAATGACCCATTCGGCTGACCTCTACCGGCTAACCCTAATACCCGTAGTATGAAAGATTTAGAGTGTCCGTCCAGGTCTTAGATTGCACTTAAACCTTAAGGATCCTATTAATTTTGGTGACGGTTGCAAAAGGCGGTGGTCACTGTTGTAATTTAATCCTGGTACACATCTTTTTGCAAGGTGGCGACTCTTTTCCTATCGACCTTGCTGATTTTTATGGCGTCCGTGTTTCAAAACCCAACAGTATGCAATGTGAATGATAAACGGTTACATAAAGGTTAGTAGAACGGTTAAAACTTTCTGGCTAGTACAATAATACGCAACTATACAGTACTTGACGCACAAAAAACCAGCCACCGGCTGCCCGATGCGGTGAAAAATAAAAAGTAAGAACGCCTTCACCGGCCCGTCTATAACGTGCCGGTGATACGACAGTGCATGCCAATGACATGGGTTTGTTTCTCTGTACACACAATGGCATGTGTAGTCCTAAAGGCAACTAAGCCTAGTAGATTGGCTGGCTTCACAATAGCAGTCATTAAGCAGGTAAGGATATACGAAACAAACTCATCACTAAGCAAACTTGGTCAAATATACAATTAATTCAAACTACGGTTAAACGAACTTAACTAATAAAATGGAACCGTTGACCGGTGATCGGTTGGAGACGAGTTACTCGACTTCGTCGGTTGAGTAGGACGGATTGACTTCGACAGCTACTTCTTCACTTTGTCACCGAAAATTTATTTATCACTGTAGCTCAGCATTTCATTCTGTCTGACGGCTATGGCAGTATTCTATTGTCCGTCGACGGTTACACTTCGTTTCGTGATCCTTGCCGGATTATTTTCGGACTAACTTCACCGTACTATAATGGCGGGTAGTTAATAAAGGTCCATTCAATTCATTTTCCCGGCATTACGGTTGTTTTACTTCGCACGTATGATCCGTCAGCAGCTTCGTTTTTAGGTGATCCATAGTATCGCGCGCTACTACCGTTTCGCCGTAAATTACTGCTGATCGGTAGTTCGGCCTACGGATACATAGTACTGGGTATCTGGCCGGTGCTTTTCTTGTCCGTTTCGGCCAAGGAAGTCTTGACGATTTGGTTCATCAACAGCATTCCAGATCTTCGCTGGCTTTCGGTTGACTGTGATCCGTACTGTTCCTCCTGCCTACTTTCTTAGTTGATCCGTACAGATGAATCTGGCGTTTTCAATTCTGTCATTTGATCAGAACTTATTTCAACCGCCGTTGCGGCAGATCCGTCATCAACCTGCAGTGCGACTTCACAGTCTTCCCCACCGTATCCGTCATTTTCAACCATGACTTTAGTGAATCTCGTGTATAGGTAGCCTATTTACTTTGTCAACTTGCACCGTGAATGGTTTAGCTTTGTCGGATTGCTTAATTGTTCATTCACAGGCGACGCTGTCGCTATCATTAAGTACGGTCCCGAATACCGGTACTTTCTTTCTCACTTGTCTTGTCTGCCGGGTCGCTTCCGTGGGTTATAATAATAGACCCAGTCAACGACGATGTATCGATGGGATTTCACCGTCATTTCGTATTAGCGTTTATTCTTTTCTGTTGTCTTTTTCAATTTACGCCGTACTTCTTCATAGGCTGTGACAAGTTTCTGTGGAGGTTTACCGACGTACCCGTCATATGACGGTGCTGCTACTGTAATTCATCCAGTGTTTCGTAGATGATGTCCACGGGCTTCCGGGTTTCTCGGCCCAACATCAGCATATTTGGCGAGTATGTAGCGTACCTGCCGTTTAATACAATAAGTTAAAACAGGGCCTCTTCTCTTCTGAAATACTCCAAGTCCACAAGTCCAAAACACACTTGCTGAAGAATATCAAATGAGTGAGTACCACGAGCGAGAGAGCGACTTCAGCATTTGCATTGGCTCCCCAAGACGCATTAAACTCAAACTTACCACCTTGACGTACAACATTCTCAACTCTTCTCAACCTGCTTTATCTACCAGTGTTTGAATTGTGAAAAGTTAGCTGGGGGTTGAACTTTTCGACGGTCGGAGACCGAACAAAACTGACGTAAATCGTATGTATACAGTATATAGCTGTCCCCTGTACATAGTTTGACAGTGTGTTAGGGGGTTGAGAAAACAGTTGGGGGGTTCAACCCCCAACCCTCCCCCGGCAATTCAAACACTGTTATATACGTTCTCTGCTCAATTATCACACTCGCTGTCTGCACAGGTGGCCGCCGTGTGTCGCAGTGGCTACTACCAGTTACGGCAGCTCCGACCGCTCATCAGATCGATGTCATCTGACGCCTTCAAGATGCTGGTCCAGGCGTTTATTTCGTGTCGCCTGGACTACTGCAACTCGATGTTCTACGGCATCACCGACGGTCTGATGAGCCGGCTGCAGTCTGCTCAGAATGCGGCTACACGTTTGGTGTCGGGAGCGCGACGCTATGACCACATAACGCCGGTGCTACAGGAGCTGCACTGGCTTCCGGTTCGGCGTCGGGTGGATTTCAAGATGGCTGCTGTGGTCTATTTGTCACTCTCCGGTATGGCTCTACCTTACCTGGCCGCCGACTGTCAACTGGTCTCCGATGAAGGTCGTCGTCAGCTGCGTTCTGCCAACTCAAGGACATGTGTCGTCAGAAGGACCTACAGCAGCTGTGGAGACAGATGCTTTGCTGCTGCAGGTCCGAGGCTGTGGAACAGTCTGCCAGCTCATCTGAGACAAACTGACATTAACTTAGAACAGTTTAAACGGCAGTTAAAGATACTTCTATTAGAGCGTTGAGAGCGCGGCGCATTGTGGCTATTGGCTAAATTGCGCCTTCTAAATAATCTTACTTACTTACTTACTTACTCATAAGCCTACACGTTCTATGCGTTCTGTCAGTACCAATCTGCTGGCAGTTCCACGTGTCCGCACACCTTTGCCTCCCGCGGTTTTAGCATTACAGCCCCCACAGTCCACGGTCTGGACACTTCCGCCGTCTTCATAAAACTCATTGCTTCCAGCAGGCCTACAGTTCCCTCTAGCGGCTCAGACAAGTGCCTCAGATTCGGCCACTGGCTGACATTGTGCACTCCAAATATGCACTTACTTACTTACTTACTTACTTACAAAACAAATTGCAAGCCAGATCAATTTGATTTCTAGACTTACCCCTCAAAGCGTGAAAAATCGCTGCAGCGTCCTAAGTTCCTAACTTCAATTATAGCACAAACTGCTGCATTAACTTCGTTCGTCTGACCCGTACGACTAGCTGGCATGTAGTGTATGTGTATAAGACTTGCTGTGTTACTGCTATGCTACTACAGAGCTTCTACGAGTCACACGAAAACGAAAAGCTGTTCTGCAAATTCAATCACATTCACAGCCAAACTGTAGGCCTATACGCTGCTTTTGTTTTTACTGCTAGACGATAGCTATAGCCGAACTATAGTACATTGTAGTCTGGTGTTCAGCCGCACCAGAGAATGTCTACAGGTTCCGGCAAAAAGTATGCCCAAAAGTTTTTTGCCTTTTTCTCAGCAACCGCTCAAAATTTCAACGCACCATTTTAACAGCTCATTACCAGCTCTCACCTGCATAAAATGGCCAAGCAGCATTTGATATGCTTTTGCTGTTTCACCGTTCACCGTTAACACGTTGACTGCCAGGGCCCATGGGGTGGACGAACTTAATTACAAATAGATGCTATGTTTAACCCCATGGGGTGGACAAATGTATGCCCCATGGGGCTGACAGTATGAATGACAGCAACAAGAAACCCATGGGGCGGACATGTCAACCCCATGGGTACGTTTGTACGTTAGTAACTTATATATATACGTTTATTCACCACTCAGGTAGTACAAATGAAATGACAGACAAATAGACAGGCAGGCAGACATACAGATAGACTGACAGATAAATGTTCAAGTCAATAAAGATATACATGCACATAAAATAAAATAAACTAGCCAATGAAATTTAAAATAGAATAAAAGCAAATTTATCAACCTTCACACACATACTTAAACTTAGCAAATACATCAAAACGCAATGGGCTACAATCTAAAATGTCATATTCGTTGCACAATTTTCTATACCCATTGCTCC